>ERZ1292640.28-Hain-H43-02um-R1-28-length-136840-cov-8_pt1 | contig 136840 bp, 134 predicted proteins | sample MGYA00564404_ERZ1292640 | MGnify/ENA primary metagenome ERZ1292640 (study PRJEB36523, sample SAMEA6512636) | groundwater metagenome | collected 2019-01-08 | study: AquaDiva: Metagenomics assemblies of 32 groundwater samples
GAACGGCCATGTGCCAGCGCGTTCAGTGTCCGAAATGCGGAAAGCCTTCCTGGGTTGGTTGCGGCAAGCATGTCGAGGAAGTGCTGGGTCAAGTGCCGAAAGGGCAGCGCTGCCAGTGCCCGCGGCCGAAGTCGCTGCTGCAGAAACTGTTCGGCCGCTGACGCGTCACCGCCGGCAGCACTACTTGACGGGGGCGTCCGGTGGCCTCGGCTCGAGGGACTGGACGTCCACGCGGTCCTTATCCCGGCCAGTGGCGAGCTTGTTTTGGATAAACGCCTCGCGGCCGATTACGTCCACTTCGAGCGATCCAAATGGCGCGCGAATGCGCGCCGGCCACGCCTCGTGGAACGCGAGTCCCGACAACTGCGTCAGGATATCGATTCGGCCTGGCGGGATACCGATCTGGTAGACCACACCTGGTGCACTCAGGTCCGTTGCTGAAAGGCCGGCCAAGGGGGCGCCAAATTCCTGCAGCGCAGCCAAGACGCGGTCCGCGTTATCCGGCGTGGCATCGATCCAAACATCCAGGTCCCCCGTCGCGCGCGGTCGCCCGTGGACGGCCAGGGCGTACGCCCCGACGACCAGGAAGCGGACGCTATGGGCGCCGAACGACCGTAACAAGTCGAGAAAGTCCTGGTTCATGAGGCGGGGCGCCCTGCAGTTGCCACTGTTCGACGCTGAGCTTCCACGTCTGCATCACCCGGGTCTCGATCGGGAGGGCGGCCCAGTATGCCGCATCGTGCCGATCCTGTTCGGCCATCGACGAAAAGACCCGGACGGTGACATCGGGGCGCTCGGGCATGCCTCGTTATTATCCCACGCTGGAAGGAGGCGGTGGAGCCAGGCCACAAGCCGGTTCTCCGATGAGCCGTCGTGCTATATAATCAGAGATTCCGGCGACAGTCGCGGTCCCACCCTAGCGGAGAGGTACCGAAGTGGTCGTAACGGGCGCGCCTCGAAAGCGTGTTGTCCGAAAGGGCACGTGGGTTCGAATCCCACCCTCTCCGCCACTAATATCTACATTAAAATCAATTAGTTAGAGAAGCGTGCGCGGCTCTGTATTCCAGTTTTATCCCAGACTTCGCAAGAACCGCCCGCTGGGCAACGATTCGACTCCGCTTCAATCGCGACCATTCCTGCTCTGAATACTGTGAGGGAGTGTGTCGGGCAAAGACTGGAAGGGACTCGCATTTAGGACCCGGTTCGGTATGCTCAGGCATGGGAACTGTCTATTGCCTCCGAGTTGGACAGGAGGACTGTTTCAAGGTTGGGCGAACAAAGTCCTCGGCTGAAAAACGCCGACGCAGCGTCTCGGTAGGATCGCCGCAGAAGCTGACCGTTCATAGGACGCTACAGACCGATGACGCTGTCAGGCTTGAACGATACCTCCATTGGTTGCTTGATTACTGTCGAGCACCCAACGGCGAGTTTTTCAACGTTTCTGGGGCGGCTCTGGATACCGCGATAGAAACGGCTACAGCCTTTGTGTCGGCCAGTGCACCGGCGATCAGGGAAGCCCACAAGCTCAAACGTCGACAACCGATCGATCGGGTTGTTGAGCCATCTAAGAAGGCCCTCGATCTCCATCGTGCGCTAAGAGACGCCACGCGCCAAGCCTTCTTCCTGGAACAACAGATCATGCGGCTCCAGGCAGAACTCCAAATCGAAATCGGAGAGAATGCCGGACTCCTTGGCATCGCGACTTGGAAATGGCGAGAGCAGTGGAAGCTGAATCAGAGCCTCTTGCGGAAAGAGCAACCGGCGTGGTTCGAGAAATACAAGCGACTCTCGGCAGGGCGGGTGTTTCAGCTTGAGTAGGCCATTGGTCGCCGGGCGGGTGAGCTGTGCCGCGAGCCCGTGCCTCCAATACTTCGACTTAGCTGCGACTCGTGCTGTCTCTTTTCCCCAGCTCGTATCCGCTGCCAGTGATCGCCTCGGAGGGGGCTGCTCTCGTCACGGGGCGTCGAGACGTGGCTAGATCAATGCGCTTCGAGTGGCTAACTTCATCTACAATTGAGCATCTTTCACGCTGAGACTAGCCGTAACTATAAGTAAAATATGGGTTTCCGATTTTCAGGACACGAGACTTTTCCTTGTCGGTACGCTTGGCTGCCAAAGGCGTTTTCTGAAATTCGGTCAGAGGCGTCGGCCTTGGCCGATGACGAAGCGGCGATGGTGGCCTTGGGACTCGGTAAGAACATGGTGAGGTCCCTTAGGTTCTGGTTGGACGTCTCTGGCGTGGCGGTGAGCAAACGAGACCGCAGCTTCACCACAACGGAATTCGGCAGGCAGCTACTGGGGCCGCGGGGGGCGGACCCATTCCTGGAGGATGTGCGGACGTTGTGGCTTCTCCATTGGCAGATAGCTACAAGGTCCGACGAGCCTCTCTTTGCTTGGGACCTGCTTCTTAACCGATGGCCACAAGCTGAATTTAGTCGTTCGACGGTACTACCGGCGTTTCGCCGAGGAGCCGCGGCGCAGGACAAGAAACTCTCAGACGTTACGCTCGAACAGCACTTTGACGTGTTCCTGCACTCATACGTGCCTACGAGTGGTCGCAAGGGAGAGGTTCTTGAGGACAACTTAGACTGTCCACTGGTCGAGCTTGAGCTGATTCAGAAGATTGGTGAACGGTCGCTGGACGGAACTGGAAATCGTGAGCCAGTGTACGCTTTCCGCGTAACCGAGAAGCCGGGAATCACACCGGAGCTATTCACATTCTGCGTGGCCGAATTCTGGCGGCTCCAAAGAGCGAAAGAACGCACGGTGTCCCTGCGCGACATCGCCGTTGGGCCTGGCGGGCCAGGCCAAGTCTTCAAACTACCGGAGCCAGCGATTCGCGAACGCCTTGAAACTATTGAGGCTGATTCAGGCGGACTTTTCGCGTACAAAGAATCGGCCTCAAGTCAGCATCTAGTCAAACTGGCGGAACCTTCAAGCTCATTGCTTCCGCGTATTTTCCGAGGAAAGGTCGCGTAGGTGCCGCACCAATCCGAAATCTCAGACCTGTTTCACGTCCGTAGTCGCTTCCTAAGGTCGGTGCACCTTGAACGCGACTTTCGAGATCCGTCGGCACTCGATGGATACGTGATCACCGACCACGTCGCCGAACATCTGCGCAGGATCGCGACTGGATTTGCTGCGACTTCTGGCCACCGAGCTTGGAGAATAACCGGCGACTATGGTGTCGGCAAGTCGTCGCTCGCGCTGCTCTTGGCACACATGGTTGGCGGCAACGCAAAGGCGCTTCGCCGTCTCAACCGACCAAAGAGGTTTTCAACCCCGAAGACAAGACTGCTACCGGTTCTGGTTACGGGGACCAGAGATCGGATGGCAGCTTCAGTACTAGCGAGTCTGGGGCGGAATATCGACGGGCTCCGTGGCAAAGGACACACCGCACTAGTCAACCGACTTCGAAGATTGCAAAAGCAAACGGCAGGGCCAACGGATTCACAAGCTGTAACTGCAATTGAGGAAGCGGCCGAATTCGTCAACTCATCCGGTGAGTGGAATGGCCTGTTGCTTATCTTGGATGAGCTCGGCAAGTTCCTCGAATTCGCCGCCGGAAGTCCGGAACAGCAGGACGTGTATTTTCTACAGCAGCTCGGCGAGAGTGCGGCTCGAAGTGGCGACGTGCCGATCGTCGTCCTCGGCCTACTGCATCAAGGTTTCGCGGCGTATGCGGATCGCCTGACGGACTCCGCGCAGCGTGAGTGGCAGAAAGTCGCGGGCCGATTCGAAGAGTTGCTTTTCGACCGGCCAATCCTTGAAACGGCAAACCTTGTCGCGGACGCGTTGGGGGTTGAATCCTCATCACTGCCGAATGCTGTCCGACGGGAGGCGCGACAGGCGATGACCGGCGCGGCTGGGCTGGGTTGGTACGGTCAAAGGCCTGGTGACCTCACTGCGGTAGCCGAGCGACTGTATCCATTGCATTCAACGGTGCTGCCGGCACTCGTGAAGTTGATCTCACGTTTTGGTCAGAATGAGCGGTCCCTGTTCTCTTTTCTGTTATCTTCCGAACGCCATGGCCTACAGGAGTTTGCACGTCGGGCCGTCGGTCCAAGCGAGTTCTACCGTATTCATGACCTGTATGACTACGCTCGCATCACTCTTGCGCATCACTTACGTGTCCAGAGTTATAGGAGCCATTGGAACCTACTCGAGTCTATTGTCGAGAGTTTTCCATCTGAGCACGAACTCGAAATCAACGTCCTGAAGACCGTTGCCATTTTGAACCTGTTGGATGACCAGGGGCTGCTGCCAACAGAAGCGGCGCTGACCCTTTCGGTCGAGTCCAACGCCTACGACAAGGGTGCCGTGTCTGAGGCGATTGCGCGGCTTCAGGACAAACGCGTGCTGTACCGTCGCGGGACCGCGGGAGGTTACTGCCTCTGGCCGCACACAAGCGTCAATATTGAGCGCGCTTACGGGGAAGCACAGAAGGCCATTGCCCAAGTTGGCGAAGCATCCTCCGTCGTGTCACGCGAGGTCGATACTCGACCATTGGTGGCGCGGCGGCACTACATCGAGACGGGTAATCTCAGACACTTCGAGGTGCGCTGTGTTTCAGCGGCGCAGTTTGATGAACACGTTGATCGCCTAACGCAGACCGATGCGGATGGCGTAATCATTGTGCCATTGTGTGAGAACGAGCCAGAGCGCCTACGTGCTTTGGCATTTGCGCAAAGTAAGCAACTTCGAGACCGCCCGAACGTCTTGGTTGCGATCTCAAGACCCCTCGAAATGCTTCGGTCAATGGCGCTGGAAGCGGAGCGATGGAGATGGGTCGCCGAGAATACGCCCGAACTTGCGCAAGATAGGTACGCAGCCGAGGAGGTCTCCAGACAGATAGAGGCCTCGCGAGAAATCCTTAGAAATCGCATTCAAGATCTCGTGGGTTTGCGAAATCTCACTGAGCAGAGTGACCTGAAATGGTACCGGAACGGACGTGAAGCGCGCATTCCGTCCAGCCGCGACCTCTTGTCGCTTCTGTCTGACACCTGCGATCGCTTCTATCACTCGGCTCCGAAGATACGAAATGAACTATTGAACCGCCGGCAGCTAAGCTCGGCGGCTGCCGCGGCACGAATGCGACTCATCGAGCGCGTACTCACGACGTCTTCCGAGCCGCTTCTGGGACTTGATGGCAGCAAGGCGCCGCCAGAGATGTCGATGTATCTGTCCGTCCTTCGACGTGGGAACCTCCACGTCGAGAGCGGCGGAGTGTACGCTCTAGTCAAACCGAAAGCCAAGTACGACGAGCTTGGGGTTCTCCCGATTTTCACCAGGCTGACCGCGCTGCTTCGTGCTGAACCCGACGCTCGCGTGAAAGTGTCCACGCTGAGAGATTCACTTGGACAAGCTCCCTACGGTGTACGGGATGGTGTCTTTGTTCTTCTGTTGGCAATTTACGTCGCAATTTATGAATCCGAGATAGCGGCGTATGAGGATGGACATTTCGTACCCAAGCTCGATGGCGGAGCCTTCATGCGAATGGTCAAAGAGCCTGCCTCCTTCGAACTCCAGTTTTGTCGCATCAGCGGCGTACGAGCGTCAGTGTTTGCCAAGCTCGCCCGCGCGTTGAAGCTGCAGTCATCTGACCATGTCGTTGACGTCGTGCGGGCGCTTGTCACGTTCGCCTCGCGTCTTCCACAGTGCACGCACCAGAGCCGTCGGCTTTCGCGAGAAGCACTGAGCGTTAGAAGCGCCCTGGCGTCTGCCAAGGAGCCGGCGATGTTGCTCTTTCAACAGCTTCCGGTTGCATGCGGTTCCGAACCGTTTCGGGCCGACGCGGCTGCCGGCGAACGAATCGTCGTTGACTTTGTCACAACGCTAAAAGCCAGCCTCGACGAGTTGAGGCAGCACTACAACTACGTGCTGGACGGCGTCCGGACCCAACTACTCAGTTCATTTGAAGAATCAGATACTCCGGGTCACTTGCGCCCTCGTTTGACGATGGCGGCCGCCGCCCTGCTTCCCAACGTTCATGAACAGAAGTTGCGTGGCTTCTGCCTGCGCCTGAACGATCAGGTGCTTGGTGATGTGGAGTGGCTCGAAGCCATCGCGGCTTTTGTGATGGGCAAGCGGCCGGCGGAATGGTCCGACGCCGACTCCGATCGGTTCCCACAGGAACTCCAGCGATTCGCCCAACTGTTCCGGCGTGTTGAAGCTACGGCCTTTGAGCGCAGTGCGACCTCGAGCGTCTTCGCAGCTAGGTTATCCGTTACGTTGCATGATGGCTCGGATGTCGCAAGGGTCGTTCATCTGTCAGCAGAGGACGAGCCGCTCGCCAGACAACTCGAATCGCAAATACAAGATGTGTTTAAGCGTTCGAGACTTGCCGGCTTGGCTGCAACTTCGCGCGTGCTAATGCGGGAGCTGAGCGACGCTGGCGTTCCTGAAAAGAAATCCGAGCACTAGATGCCGTTCAAGATCAACGCCAGAACGATCTTGCATCTCGGCGCTGAGCTCATTAGCTCGGATGCAATCGCATTCTATGAGCTGATCAAGAACGCATTCGACGCCAAGTCCAAGCGCGTCAGAATTAACGTTGTTGTGAGAATCCCGCACTCAGTCGCCGTAGATTTTCTTGAGACGGCGCACTCGGTACGAAGCTCGCGTCAGTACTTGGAGTTCAGAACTCGCGTGTTGGCGGAGCTCGATTCGAGAGCGCCGAATGCGTCCGAACTTAGGGTCGCCATCACGTCGGCCAAGAACATCGAAGAACTGATCCTCTTGATTGAAGAATCGAACTACATCGAGTTTGAGGACACCGGTGAAGGCATGTCGATGGCGGACCTGGATCGCGCCTATCTGACTATTGGAACGCGCGACCGGCTTGAGGAGCGCGAGGAGCAGCGGCGAGCCCTCGCCAAGGGAAGTGCAAACAAAGGACCGACCGTATTGGGTGAAAAGGGTGTCGGTCGACTGTCCGCGATGCGCCTTGGTCGTCGGCTCCATGTTCGCACAAGCCGCACTGGAGAGTCGCGCTGGAATCTGCTGGAAATCGACTGGGGGTGGTTCTCTCATGATTCCGACAAGCACCTGGATCAAGTTCCTGTTGAGCCGACACGTGGGGCTCCCAAGGACGACAAGGATGAATCTGGCACGGTCATCCGCGTGTCCGCCCTCAGTTCAGAATGGAACGCGAAGAAACTTGAGGACATCGCGGCGAGGGAGTTCAGTAAATTAACTGATCCGTTTCTGCCGAAGCCTCTGTATCCCATCTCTCTTCGCTTCAATGGGGACGTTGTACCAATCAGACGTCTCAACGACCTCATTTTCGATGAGGCTCATGCGATCGTCGACGTGCAATATACCGTCGATGCCGGCCCGAGGTTGGCGACGAAAATGGACTATCGGCGCTACGGGAAGGCGAAGACGGTCGTCGAGGAGGGCGCGCATCTGCTAAGCGTTGTGGGGACTGCCTCACCAAGATCCTTGGTCGATCTGGGCCCTTTCACGATGCGCATGTATTGGTTCAATAGGCGCGTCCTGACTGCAATCGAAGGAATTGGCGACCTGTCTGCCGTCCGAGAAGTCGTTGCGCAGTGGTCCGGCGGCTTGATGGTGTACAGGGATGGCTTTCGCGTCTATCCGTACGGTGGTCCCGACGATGATTGGCTTGACTTGGATCGCAAGGCCTTCGGGTCAGGCGGGTACAAAGTCAACCGTGGCCAGATTGTCGGCAAGGTCGACATCTCTGGCCTTCTCAACCCGCGACTAACTGATCAAACGAATCGAGAGGGTCTTCGCGAATGTCCTGAGACCGAGGCCCTCAGGGGGTTGCTCAAGCATGTCCTACGCCAGCAGTTCAAGCCTTTCCTAGACCTAGTTGACGATGCGGAGAAGAACAAGGAGCGCCTCAATTTCGCCGATATCGAGGCGAGGGTCGAGCGCCATGAGCGAGACCTCCAGAGCAGCATCGCCGCGCTCGCCAACCGGTTTCCTGCATTGAAGGCCGATCCAAGGATCCTCGACGAACTCAGGAAGACGGCCCAAGAGATTCGGGAAGTGATGGAACAGGCAGGCCTCTTGGCGCAGTCTTTCGAGAAGGGACGCGTGCAGCTGGTTCACCTTGCTGGACTCGGTCTAATGGTGGAAATCGTCGCACATGAACTCAACCGGGCGACCAGCAATACTCTTTCCACGCTCGCAGACGCCAGGGAACGCAAAGGGCGAATTGAACTGAGTGAACTGATCCCGTCACTGGAGGCCCAACTCAAGACCCTTCAGAAGCGACTCAGGGTACTCGACCCGATGACGACCTCTGGCCGTCAAGTCAAGGAGTCGTTCGACGTAATCGAGGTTGTGCGTGACGTGATGAAAGGTCACGCTGCTCAACTGCGCCGGCATTCCATCCGAGCAGAGGTGCGGGTAAAGCCCGAGGAAGGCGACGTTCTTCGCATCAAGATGGTGAGGGGAATGGTTGTTCAGGTTCTTGAGAATCTCATTGCCAATTCCGTCTACTGGCTGAAGCAGCAACGACGTTATGAGTCGGGCTTCAATGGAACTCTGACGGTTACTGTCGACACCGAAGCCAAGGAAATCCGAGTCCACGATAACGGACCGGGTGTCGACCCAGAACGCCAGGAAGACATTTTCGAGGCTTTCGTCACGACGAAACCTCCAGGGGAAGGGAAAGGCCTCGGCCTATACATCTCCAGGGAGATCGCAAACTATCACGGCGCATCGTTATACATGTCCGATAGACGATCGCCTCACAAAGGCAGGCTGAACACCTTTGTTTTCGCATTGGAGCCACAGTGAGCGGTATCGCCCAGGAGCATCCGATCGCGCAACGCCTTCAGGAACGCGCGATCACCACGATCGCGCTGATCGACGACGGATTCGATCCCCCAACTAGACCGGATGTCGCGACTGAAGTCGATACTTTCTGGGCTGAGCTCGAGGATGACGATGCTGCCAAAAAGGAGCTGTTTGCGCTACTTGGCCGCGAGTTGCCAAGCGCCGATGCGATAGACGATGCCGCCGTGCAAACAATCTACAAGGCAGTCATCGTAAACGACGCCCTGAAGAAAGCCGTCGCTCAGTTTGTAACTCCGATTGACAACAAGGTCCGTCCGCTGGACACCCTCCGCAAGCTTCTGAGCGATGAACTAAAGCGTGAGACGAAGTGTCACGGCAAGCTGAACCAGTTGACGGAACCCACCGCCCAGATGGTGTTCGTCGATTACTACATGGGATCAGGTCGCGATGACGAAATGGTCAAGGCGGCCAAAGATGTCGTCAAGGAAATTGACACTCTATATAGCGCGGCCGGCTTCAAGCCAGTGATTGTGTTGATGTCCTCTGCCAACGTGTCTCCACAGATGATCGAAGACTTCAGGCAGTCGTCAGGTTGGCTGGCCGGGATGTTCTACTTCATCAACAAGGACGACTTCAACGATCCTGATATTTTCTTCATGCGTCTAACGACGTTCGCCCAGGCTATTCCTGCCGGCCATCAGATTCAGGCTCTTGTGGACGCTATTGCCAGCCGAATCCATGATGTGGGAACGAAGTTCGTGTCGGAGCTCAAAGCGCTGCATCTCAGCGACTACGCGTACCTGCAGATGATGAGCCTTCAAGAGGATGGTCACCCCTTGGGTGACTACATGCTCTGGCTTTGTGGCTCATACATCGGGCAAATGCTCTTCAACGAGGAATCCGTCCGCGGGCGCCGCAAAGATATTGACAAGTTGGTCTTTTCAGACATCCCAGCGGCCCAAGCGACTCCAACGGACATGCTCGCGCGACTTTATGAAGCCGCCACGGTCGAGCCGGTTGAGTCAGAATTGGCCCACCCTAGGGCCCCAGAGGGCACGGCGGCTAACCCGCTCCTGCATCTCGGCGATATCTTTGTGGCGGCGAAAGACAAAGATGTCGTGATGATCTTGAACGCGCAGTGTGACCTCGAGTTCGCTCCTGGTGTGGCAACGCGCCCATTCAAGCCGAACAGAGCGATTCTGCTGATTCCGGGCCGGCTTCAGTCGCTACGCGATCCGCTCCGAGTGAGTGACGCCGACAAGCCTCGCACGGAGGTATTTCAATTCGACAAGGAATATTTCCGGATCGTATGGGATCCGAAGCGCCTCCAGAGTGTGCAGTACGGTGACATCTCAAAATGGCTTGGCGACAGTGAGCTAAAGCTGGTCGCGCGCCTTCGTTTGCCCTTTGCCCTTCAGGTTCAGCAGGCCTTTGCCGCCGATCTGACCAGAGTGGGCCTACCTACGGCACCGCCGATCCAACGGAGTGCTCGTGCTCGCCTCTATTGCGTCGGTGAGGACGGTAAGTCTGTGCTGCTGACTGAGAGGGAGAACGGCGCGCACTTGTTCGCCACTGGTAGCGGGCTGCGCTTCGTTGTTGCGGATGAATTGGTAGTTGACATCAAGTCGCGACTGGCCGAAGCCGTTGTGCATGTGGAAAAGCGAGAGACTGCTCTGAAGGCAATTCCTGGCGCAGACAAGTCCGTGAAGAGCGTCCAAGCCGCCGTGGAAGCCCTGAAGGGGTTGATAGGGCGCCACGATGTAGCTCTTCGAATAAGAATGCCATTCAGTCCCCCCGCTATCGGCGAAGTATCTCAGCTGAGCGACTTACCGATTGCCGTTCAACTAGGGGGCGAAGTGGGTGGGACATATCGAATTGAACAGCCGTTGCTCGTTCATCTGTTGGAGGTTTAGTGCTAAGCACTCCTGGTTCGTCGCCGCGACACGTTCTCAGCCTCTCGGGTGGCAAAGACAGCGCCGCCTTGGCCATCTTTATGCGCGATCGCGTACCGGAGATGGAGTACGTCTTTCACGACACGGACAAGGAACTTCCAGAGACCTACGCGTATCTCAGCTTGCTACAGACATACCTAGGCAAACCGATTCAGCGAACAACCGCGGTGATGAACTTCGACCAGTGGCTGAAGGTCTATGGGGGGATGATTCCCTCAAGCCATCGCCGATGGTGCACGAAGATGTTGAAACTGAAGCCGTTCGAAGACTGGATCGGAGACGATCCCGTATTCAACTACATCGGACTTCGGGCAGACGAAGACCGCGAGGGTTACGTCAGCGGGAAACCGAACATCACACCGATCTATCCCTTTCGAGACGCAGGATTGGTCTATGCCGACATCCTTCGGATTCTCGAGGACTCAGGGCTAGGTCTTCCGAAATACACAGAATGGGGCCGAACGAGATCCGGCTGTTTTTTCTGTTTTTATCAGCAGAAGATCGAGTGGGTTCGGTTGAAGGAGACATATCCGGAATTGTTCGAAGAGGCAAAAGGATATGAGATTGCAAACAAGATCAACGGCAATGTGTTCTATTGGAACGGCACCGAATCTCTGACAGATCTCGAGCGTCCGGAGCGAGTCGCTGAGATCAAGCGCAAGTGGGAAGAATCGCGGAGCCGTCGGCCGGCTGCTGGAAAGGGAACGCTTCTGCAGATCCTCTCCCCGCTCGAGGATCCAAACGAGGAACGTGAGGGTTGCCTAATTTGTGAGTTGTAGGCTCTGGCCCACAAACGGCTTTGACTAGGCACGGCTCGCGACGTTCCTTCGGTTCGATGTACCGACTCCGCTAACGGATTCCTCCCGCGCCTTGCCCAAGGCGCGACGATACACACGCTCCGCAACTGATTGCGGGACACGTAGAACGCGGTACCGCCGGCGCCCAGGTTGTTGCCTCACCCATTCAGTCACGCCAGGCTCGTGTTGAACGATCTGTCGAACGAACTCGCTCGACAGGTTCCACATTGCCGCAAGTTCGCCGACGGTGTAGTGACGCTCGGCGAAGGGCTCGGCAATGTCGGCTGAATCTACATCCATCGCCGTCGCCCCTACGAGGAAGCCATGCGGCGCGAGGCACCCTTGCTCGACCGCTGCAGGCGTCGCCAGAGCCATTCTTGAAGAGTGTTGAAACCGACCAGAACAGGATCTGCTGGCGTGAGTCGATGGGATTGCGCTCGGCAGCTGGCACGCTGCCAGGACAGTTCGGCTGTGTCGATCAGGATTAGCCTCGCAGGAGTTCTGGCTTTGCTGGCATGCAAGGGCGCTGTCTCGAGAGCAAACGCCACCACGTTGATGAGGGGCCCTTCGTACAGCGTCAATGTGGATGGCGCGTCGAAGCTGGCCGGCGCGGTCGTTACGAACGCGTGATAGAGCCGCGTCTGACGACCGATGGTGACTTGAATGCTGGGTACATTGGCGGTATCCGACATACGAACCCCACGAACGAAAACGGGTCCGATGCCGGGCGATTCTGCCGGGACATCGCGTAAATGCCCGAATTTGGCTCGACGAGTCGACGTCAAGGCCGGAGCCTGACGAAGTCAGGTCGAAGCGAAGCGAAGAGCCTTGACGACGATGAGGCGAGCCAGACAATCCATTGAGCGATGGCCCGCGCTTCGTCGTCGAAAAACGATCCGTGCGGGCGCTGGGCCCGCACGGATAGCCAGGGTCAGTGGACCGTGGCGAGAAGACCGCCGGCAGCCCGATCGATCGCGAATCGACCGTCCTGCCAAGGCGTTTGCTGACTGAGTCTCGTCAAGCCCTGGACGAAGCCCCAGACCGACCGGGGATTGCCTTCATGCTGTTCGGCGAGATCGTATGCCTGGCCCGCCGCCTTCGCTGGCAGTTCGAGCTTTCGCGTGACGGCCTCGACAACTTCTTCGCGAGAGGTGCCAAGTTCGGTCGTCGTTGCCCGATTCACCATCGTGCGATCGGCGGACGTGTCAGCGTCGAGCGCAGCGCGCGCACGAACGAGCGAGTTCGACCATGCTTCCTGGATCGAGGCACCGATGTGACGACGACGGAAGCCGGCGACGTGCTGGAAACCCCAGATGATGTGATTGCCGCAGACTACGCGGAAGAGAAACACATCGAGGGACAGCGCGGCTGCTCCGACGTCGCTGTTCCGAAGGATGAACCCCCGGAACAGGCCCGACTGCGAGGAATCGGTCGGGTCGTGCAGGTCACGGTTGCCATCGACCAGAAACAGAAACATGTCTCGATCTCCGAGATACGCGCCCGAAGGCACTCGTTCGGCGCCGAATGCGCCATCCTTGTAACCGAGCGGCAGTTGCCACGCGGGATGCGAGGCCATCAAGTCAAGCACTCGCGCAGCCAGCTCGTCGTGGTGAACGCGCGCATAACGCGGCGACGTAACCGCACGCACCGTCCACGGCGCGACAGTGTCGGCATACAGCTGGTGCTGCATCCGTGGTTGTCGCTGGAGTCCGTGGTTGATGGCCAGTGAGGCGATCCCCGCCGGAAGCGTCCGTAGGTACTTGGGAGGAGCGCCGGCGATTGTCGCGAGCTGCTCGAAACTCCAGTGCGTCAGCGCCGACAGTCCGTGCTTGCTTCGTAGAGCGAGCCTTTCGTCGGACGTCGCGTCCAAAAGCAGATCCTGCGTCGTGACACGATGCTCTTCAGCGGACACGCGGCGCATGCGCGCGGCGTCGTGGAGAGCCTGAACGGATTGATACCGTTCGTCGGGTGGCCTGGTCGCCCACTGCTTGTGAGCCGTGAGCGAATTGACAGTCGAAACACCGATAGCGTGCATGGTCTCCTCCTTGTGGCCGTATGGCGACACGGGTGGGTGCTCAACATCGGGCGATGCTGAGGGGTGGCCGGAATTGGCCACGAAAGAAGCGAGACCTCTGGCTGTCTATTTGATCGAGCTACCTCCCTGGAGCCGCAAACTCGCGGCGTAAGCTAAATGGTCCGACTCGGCGCGTCACGAGAATGCCAAAGAGCACAAGCGGTGCCATCGTCGGATGGCGTCGCGACATGAGTCGGTGCTCTCGTACCTTGACTTGGGCATCTGGGAACTTTGCCTGCAGTCGGGACACAAGCTGCCACTGTTCCGCGGTGGCGGAACTCGCATCGGTTGACGAGACATCGAGATCGGCCAGGGCAACGACGAGATCCATGTCACCGGTAACATTTCGGAGATGTTCCTGTAGACGGGCGACGCCGTCGCGTTCGTAGAACGGAATGTCGGCTGCTGCCCTAAACGCGTCGACCGTCATCGATGCGACGACTTCGTCAAGGGCCAGGAGCCCGGCCGCGGCCCTTGAGCGCTGATCCGCAGTTCCATGGTCTGCGACCCATGCGTCAGCAGCAGCCTTCTTCTGCTCGTGCAATCGTTCTTGTTCGGCACGTAGCGTCAGATTTTGCTGACGTCGCGCGTGCAAGTCGTTGCGGAAGCGACGATACGCCTCGAGTGGCAGTTCCTTCGCCATTCCGAGATCCGACGTGACGTCGAACATCACCCGGCCACTCGCTGTCTGGACGAAGCAGCGCTTCGGCGTCGGCGCTGGATGCACCATCGCCCGGTGCGCAGGATTCGCGAGGAACTCTCTGGCCGCCGTGACACGACGTTCGCGATCGGCTTCGCGACGCTGGCCTCTCCATGCCTGACGCTGCGCAAAGAACAGCCGCTCGAGCTCGTGGTTGCGTGCCGCGTCCCGGTAAAGGTCATCGATAGATGGTGGCGCGTCGTAGACTGGAGGTCCCTCGTGTCTGACGACGCGTTCCGATTCGGTGAGCTCGTATCGTGGCTGCAGTTTCAATCGCGCGACACCGGCCGGATCGACGGCGACGAGATGCATGCGCGTCGGCGGTACCTGAATCGAGAGTTGCTGCCTCGCACGTCCGTCTCCGCCCGTGAGCAGAGACGCCTTGCGCCCGCTCTCTGAAAGTCCATAGACCACCGACACCTTCAAACTCTGGGCCTCTTCAACCGCGCGCAGTTGCGGGCGGGGCCGATCGACTGCGACGTGAGTTGCGGTATCCATGGTCGTCCTCAATTCCGTTCACGCACTCCTGCGCCTTACATCTGAACTTGTCCGACGGCCAGGCAATGTGCCCGGCCGCCGGAACCCGTCGAACGCCTCAGGATGCTTGCTCGATGCGGCTGTACGCGTCGAGGATGCACTGCCGAATCGCGTCCTGCACGCCGGCCTCGCCATTCGCGGGGCGCAGCAGTGAAAAGCTGCGGCGTTCTCCATTCACGGAGTACGTCCGAGCCGGGAACGTCACGTTCCTTCCACCCGTGGTTCGTTCCCATACTGCGAAGCCGAGCAACTTCAGACCACTGAATGGTCCGCTTTCGGCTCCGAAGACCACCTCCGCATCTGCGAGTTTCCCGTTTGGGGAACCCTTGTCGTTGCGGATGATCTTCACCGTCATCACTTCACCGTTGCCACTGGACATGATGGACCTCCGATTGAAACGCTGCGGACCTGGGTCGACAGCGTTGGCTAGGTTCGCGTGGGTCGATATGACGCACGGAACAAGGTGGGACGCACGGGCCGATGCGGCGCGAGCGTGATCGAATGTCGCGGCGACTGGAGAAGTCGCCCATATCGGTTCGAACGCTTGTTTCTGTTGAAACCTTACAGGCTGCGAGCCTTGCGGGCTCACCCGGAAGGTGTTAGTCTCGGCTACGTCACTTGGCAAAAATCCGGGTGACGACTTTAACAAATCGGTTCATTAACGAAGGGAAAGAAAAGATGGAAAGCACGCCCGTACTCCGCAAATCCGCTGACAATCTGTTCGATTTCGCTTGGATGCCCGCTCGAAGTGCGGACACGCCAAAGAGTGAGATCTACCACTCCAGGCTCCGAGACCTTGCCGAACGAGCGCAGCCCGAGCGCTGGTCTTTTGATCCGGCACAGCCATTTGTCATCCTCGGCAACTACCTTCGCTATACCTTCAAGCGATTGCATCACGAGGGAAAGATTGAAGAAGGCATTGATGCCATTGGCAGCAAGGTGGCGGCCTTCAACACAGGCCTGTTCACACCGAACTACGAGCCGATTTACGCATTCTTTGAAGCCAATCGAGATCCTGCTCGCCAGCCTTGGGTTCTTCGGGACTTCATTGTCGAGAGCGACCGCCGTATGGCGTTCTTCGCACGGCGCCCGCGTCCTGCCCGTTATTTCGACAAGCCAGGCGAACTTATCTACGATCCCGATCGAGAGCTAATTCCCAATCTCGACCACATTCTCGATGAGAATCTGGATCGGTACCCTGCCGACCTTAGAGATAACTCGCACCGGCGGCGCATGATGTTGCAAGGGGCTGTGACCGAGGCTGGCAAGCGGGCCCAAATGAACTACAAGGTCGCGGTGCCACAGTTCTACTTTGGCCACGACGCCGCCGAGCCGGGCCGCATCCAACTGCTGCTGCCCCTGTGTTTTGAGAGCCCGGCCCATGCCGACCTTGCCCTGGTTGTGGAGCGCGAAGAACGCACCTATCGGGGCTTCACCGTGTTGGCGCTCGATCGTGCGTACAACAACGCGCGGCTAATCGCTAGACCCGAGAGCGACTGGCTGCCGCTGACAAGTCGGCTCGAGCGCGAAGTGACCGAACCAACGAAGGCTTCAGCGACTGACTGGATTTACTGCGGTTCAGAGCCACCGGCGAGTGCGGCAGCTACCCAAAGCCTCCTTCACACACATCAAGCGATTTGGTGCAGTCCGCCCGGATTGCGCGCGTGGCCAGCCACGCCTTCACCAGGAGATCGACTCTGGCTTGTTTGGCGTGATCCAACGGAACCGAGATTGTTGCTTCTAGGAGGTGGCGTGCTGAGGAAGGCGCCTCGCGACCTCTATCAAACAAACCTGCTATGGACCGACCCCGACGCTCCCGGCGTCCGGGCAGAAGCGGAGCGCCTAGGTTACGGCGGCGGCACCGGGATGTCCTTTCTCAGGCTTTCGGCTGTGGTTGTTTCCTCTGCACCGTTTCCGGTCATTGACGGATTGGGGGAAGTGGCAAATGGTCTCAACGCAGCCGGTTCGAAACAGATCACGCTGCTGGATGACACGCTGAGGATTGCGTAACGCCTAACAACGAAATGGCGCCGGCGCGCCGACGAGGCCAAAGCCAACGGCGCGCCGCTCATTCGCAGGTGTTGGACCACACAGAGGGACCATGGGCAACTCGTTCGATCACATTGCCAAGAAATTCGCCGCTCGACAGCTTCTCAGAAAAAAAGTGGCCCTGGAATTCCGAGAGACTCACAATCGGCCGCGCCTCTATTGCGATGAGCCGGCAATTGTCGCGCGGTTCGCTTCGCACCTTCGTCAAGAGGTAATCGATCACTTCGGAGCGGGCACCAGGTTCGTGATGCGTGGCCAGGCGGAAAACTATCCAGGCATGGTCCCGGGCCTTTTCAGACCGCCCACGAATGCGATTGATCCCAAGCTTCTTGCCAAGGGAGAAGCACAATTCGAGAAAGCGATTCGCAAGCAAGTCAGACTTGGACGATTCCAGCGCCCACACCTTGCCGCACTGTTACAGCACTACGGGTACCGCACCACCTGGCTAGACGTTGTTGACAACCTTTGGACTGCTGTCTGGTTCGCAACCCATTCGATGGAACCACCGGGCAAGCGTGTAAGGCATGCAACGCCTCGACCAAAAGGATCGGGATGGCTCTACTTTTTGGCTGCCGATGGTCAGAACACGGGCTGCACCGCCATTGACTTGCGCGAAACGCATCATGGTCTGAGCCTTCGACCACACGCGCAAAGCGGTTGGTCGATTAGAGCATCCGGAATTGCTTTGACGGACCTGAATAATAGCGTCGTCGGTTGTGTCGAGTTTCCTCTAGGCGATAGATGGGCCTTTGGTGGCCACCTTGGCAGCAGCGAGTTTCTCTTTCCACCTGAAGGTCTGGATGACACCCTCAAACGCCTGATCGAGAAACGAGGAGACGAGATCGCGGCCAACGTGGAAACACACCTGGCGCTGCCGAAGGGAGCCTTGGGACGACTCTACATGGTCCAGGACAAGGCCTGACAAGCGGTCGCGACTCTCGACGGAGAGACGGACCAGTCAGTTCTTCGTAAGCACCACGCGTCCGCTGAAAGTCGCAGCGGCACAGTCCGTCCCCGTAAAATCCGCCTCGATTCTTGTAGCTTGTGCCTCCCCAACGCTACCAAATGTGCCTCGGCATCCTCGAGGAGATGTGAATTCACCATGTGTGCTGATCTGCGCCGGCGCGGTGTTGCCAGGAGTAAGCGTCGTGGTGCCGGCGGTCGTCATCCCGAGCCAGGGATGCTCCGATCGGACTGAAGCCCTGAACGATTGAAGATTTGATTGCGGCACCGCCTCGAACGTCCATTCCATCGTGCCGCTGCTAGGAGCCGGCGCGTTCGGATCGCCAGGGTTTACCTGCAGCACGACCGTCCCGCGCCACGTTCCGGTAAGGAACGATGTCGGAGATGACGGTGACGTCGGACTCGTCGAACCACCGCCGCAGGCGATCAATGGGAGGAGAGGAATTGACGCCAGCCAGGCCCCGAACCTCATGCGACCTCGCTTTCCTCGAACGATCCAATCAAACACCCAACAGCGGTTCGATTTCAAACTGATCCGTGGCGCCGTCGTAGCCACATAGCCGACGAGCTTCCGTCACGATCCTGCGCCCATTCTTGCGGTCGATGTGGACAACGAGGTCGATCGCCAAGGCGATCGCCTCACGAGTGCTGCGATGCGGGAGGCCAACGTTCGCCGTCAGTACACAATGTGCAAGACGTGCGAGTGCTTGTGATGCGGAATTGGCGTGGATGGTGCTGATCGCACCTTGATGGCCCGTATTCAGCGCCTGCAGCAAGTCGAACGCTTCGGGGCCGCGCACCTCGCCGACCAGGATGCGATCGGGCCGATGCCGCAACGTCGCCCGCAGGAGATCGGCAATCGTCACCGCCGGAAGAGGCTTCTCCTGGCCCAGCGGCTGCTGCACGCGACGCGCTTCGAAACGAACCAGGTTTGGCTTCTCGATCAGGATCTCTGACGTTTCTTCGATCAGAACGATCCGGTCGCGCGGATCTATGGTCGCAGCCAACGCGTTCAGTAGCGTGGTCTTGCCAGTGCCTGTTCCGCCGGAAATCAGCACGTTCCTGCGTTCGGCGACGGCGGTCACCAATACATCTGCCAACTGCGGCGACAAGGTACCGCCGCGGACCAGTTCCTCCAGCGAATAGTGATGTGTGAACTTGCGGACGGTTAACGTCGGCCCATCGACCGAACATGGCGGGAACATTGCGGCTACGCGCGAGCCATCCTCGAGCCTTGCATCGAGGGCCGGCTGCGCCTCGGAGATCTCGTCGCCACACGCTCTGGCGATGTTCTTGATCGCGACGGAGAGGCTCCGCGATTCCAGGCAGCGATCGACGACGGACTCGATCACGCCATGCCGTTCGATGAAGACCTGCTTGCCACCGCAATTGACCATGACCTCGGTGATGCTTGGGTCCCGTAACAAGTCCTCGATCGGCCTGAGGAACGGAAGGATGCGATCGAGACTGCTCACAAGGCACCCCGTTCCAGGTGATCGAAGTAGCTGGTCTGAACGTCGAGATAATGCGGCTTCAGATAGCACAGCTGCGGCGGCAGCGGATTGACGCCGTCATACGGCAAGACAATGGCCTGCGCATTCTGTAGCTGCGTGAACATCCGCGGGGCGAAGACATGCTCATGGGTGGGCGCGTAACTCTTGGTCGCCGTGATCGAGTGCTTGTTGGCCGCAGCGCGACCCGTGAGGAGCGATATGTGTGCCTCACGACCCGATTCCGAGAGACTGTAGTGCGCCTTCAAACGATCTTGTCGCCCGCACAGGTCGGCCGCATTGCGCGCGGTGAACTCGTCGCTGGTGGCAAGGAATACCTTGTTCCGGAAACATTGAAGCAACGTACGCCAGCTCTCATCGCCGGGAAGAACAGAACGCAATGAGCTGATGCTCTGCGTGGCAACGATCGGGATCAACCGTGCCTGACGGGACAACGCGAACGTCCGCTCGTCGCCGGTGGGGTCGGTTTCACCGACGGTTGCGAAGGCGTGATACTCGTCGCACACGAACAGGAGGTCACGCCATACGGCATCCGGCCTGGCCGACATACGCGGGATTCTGTTGAGAACCGCACGCTGAAAATCCAGCTTCAGCATGACGCCGATGATTCGCGCAAGACCAGGATTGGTGGCGATCGGGAAGTTCAGCGCGAGAATCCGGCCATTATCCAGCAACGTGTCGACGGGCGGAAGCGGAACGGGCTCGCCGGGAGACAGCGTGCCTGCGTAGGCGCCACGTGGCGGACAGAACGCTCGGTGAACGGCTGGGTTGTCGTCGAACAAAGAAAGGAACACAACGATGCCCTCGGTGATGGATGATCGCAGCCGCGCATCAAGGCGCCTCCAACCGCCCTCAAACCAGCGTTCCACAGCATCGAGCTGGTGACGCCGATCCGCCCACCCGCCTCCCTGCGCCTTTCGCACTCGGTAGGGTGCGCCCTTTCCGTCGAGAAAGGTCTCGAGCTCGGCATCATACGGATGCGCCATGTGTTCATCGTCTTCCTGATACCAGTGCATCCACGAGCGTTTGAGATCCAGTACGTGGTACGCGTCCTTAGGAACGAGGACGACCTCCGGCGGTTCCGCCAGCAAAGGCTTCAACCGCTGAATGTCGCGATCGATCTGCGTGTCGTCCAGGATGTAGCGGTACACATCCGATAGAGTCGTGTAACCGTCGCTGAGACGGCGCAGGAGGATGACGAACTTCAACAGGTCGGTGTAGGCCTGTTGCCAGAAAGGCTCCTTCGACTTCCCGAACAAGTTGTTCAGCAACGAGGCAATCGCATAAGCCACTGCATACGGGTCGAGATCGTTGTGCAGCGGGTTGTAGCAGCGGCCGGTCTCGAGGCCGATTTCGACGTAGTCGTCGGCGCGACCGGCGTTGGCCAGCATTTGCTGAACCTGCCGGCAGAAGTCACCCTTGACTTCCATTACCAGGCCGCCGATCTTCCGTTCGGGATCCTGACTCTTCCAGCGAATCAATTGATCGACGTACGGATACATGCATGCGGACGTCTTGCCAGTGCCGACGGCACCGAGGATCATGATGCCGGTGTAGAGACCTCGTTCCGGCACGGTGAGCCATGTCGGTTGCGTTGCACGTCCGGTCCTCGTCGGATAGTGAGACTCGCCCAAGACCACGAATGGCGTTCGGCGTGTTTCGGGTTGTGGATACGGAGGCAATTGCTGGTACCGAAGTCGAGGCTGTTTGCGGTAGAGAACGATCGAAGAGACGGACAACGTCAGCGACGTCAAGTGAAACGGGGTCGAAAACCAGAGCAGCGCGTAGCCGTAAGCCATCAGCGTCAGCACATCGGGCCTTTGGTGCGCGATCGCAGACAGGAAGGGGTCATCGGTGTCTACCGGGAACGCACGAAGGCCGGCGACGCCGACGATCGCCGCAACGGTGAGCGCGACGAGTGCCCTGGATTCGATCAGCCCGCGGAGTGCGTGCATCAGGCCGTACCTCGATCACGCGTTACCCTGGACCGGGACCTGACGGCGTCGGCTTCCGGTGCCATGCGTCGGACCACGACCGCCCGCATTGCGCGGCACGAACGATTCCGTGTGGCTCGCCCGCCATTGGAGGTAATCCTTGTCCTTGCCGAGGACCGTATCGATCACCTGATTGAGTACGTATTCCGTCGACTCGCCGATGAACTCAGCGTACGCGTAGAGCGTTTCATTCGTTTCGTGATCGAGACGCGTCCGGTGACGCACCAGTTGTTTCCCGCGTGTCCGCGGCTTGATCAGCGCCATGAGGGTTTTCCTTCCTGTTCCTGAACTGACACCAACATCGACGAATGGCCTGAACGAATCGCCGACGAACGAGGAAAGCGGGCGCGAACAGGACTGCGATCGTGCTCGCACCTGGCCCATGAGGTTCCGCAAGATCGCCCAGACTTAAGGGACCGGGCTCTGTGCGAGCCCTTGTCGGCGGCATAAATCGCCGCCTTCATGAGTGGCGATAGAGAACTGGTATCACCTTGGACAGCTTGCACTTGCGCGCGCCACCGCACCGGCGTCCGCATCAGGAATTGGGGCTTCACCATCCGTCGCAGAGGGCTCGAAAAGGCGGAACACACCTTCCCGGAGGGTGTTCCCCCACGTGTTCCACTTTCTGTATTGGAACTAGGCAGTTCCAACGAACGATCGAAGGTGGTGATACGGGTGCTGGAGGACATACGATTCAACCTCCCCGATACCGCGATCCATAGCGTCCACAAGGGACGAAGACGTGACTCCATCCAGGGCTCGAGGACCGAGCTCGAGCCATCGCCGATACAGCGCTCGATAACGAGGCGAATCGAAGGCGCGATTCGCTCTGGCAAGGCGTTCCTGATCGACCTGACCGCCGCATGCGTGCGCCCTCTTGGCCTCGAGAAACCAGCGCAGTTCGTCGGCCATTGAGAGTCGCAACGGCGTCAGCAGTTCCTGCCGCACCGCCGCCTCGTAAGCGGTGCGAGCACTCTTGAGATGAACGGGAATCAACAACCGCAAACGCCACTTGCGCAGGGCTCGGAACAGGTGCGCATGCCTGTTGAGGAACGCACGGAAGTCGACTGGACTGGAGCGACAAACGAGGTAGGTGAACAGCCGACTCTGGTCGGGAAGAATGCCGATCGGCAGCTTGTCCGGGAAGTACCGTGTGGTTGTGTTCGGCGGGGTCCCGAATGTGAAGTGCGGAAGTTCATTGGGCCGGACGGACGTGCCGAACAGCCTCGCAAAGTGTGCGACCTTGTCGCGTTCTGTCGCGAGCCATTCGATGTCGCGGCTGGCGATGACCGTGTCCAGGAGCATCAGCCGTTCGACTGCTGCACCCATCGCCGCGGGCTTGCGGTTCCGGTTATCGGGCTCCCCAATGGCCTCATACAGGCTGCGGCTGTAGACGTGAAAGACCCGCGTCTTGCTGTGGGCGTCGGTTGTGGCCGACGCGTGCTGACGCTCAATCAGAAGGTTGAAGAAGTCCTGCGTCTTACGCCCTCGTGTGATGCCGCTGAAGTCGCAGTACTGCCGGATGATGCAGACCCCCGAGTGCAACATGACCGTGACCAGGAATTGGGCCTGGCGGTGCGTGTAGCCTATCGCGACGATGGCTTCTACCCGCTCGTCGAACGTCACTTGAGCATCTCCTCGGCGAGCCTCGAATCGCGTCCGCGGCCACCGCGATTTGATGTTCTGGCACCCCCGATTCTCGCCGAACCGTACCGATAGCAAGAGAAGCCCGCCGCCTTCTTGGAGGAGAGATGTGCGCCGCGATAATGCGGGGTGAGTACCTCAACGTCTTCGAAGCAGCGGGCGCCGTCCGGCCTTTCGTATTCAATCCGCAAGTCTGGGAACTTCACGCTGTCATCCACGATCGGCAAATCCTGTTCGTTGGCCCAGCGTGCGATCGCTTCCCAATCACGTCGAGGCTGCCCAGACGAGTCGCGGCGGCGCCGATTGGGCTCTTGAAGAAAGATCTGGTAGTCGCGCTTCAGGTCATCGTCCAGCCGCACGCGCGTAATGCGGCCACCATCGTTAACGATGCGGTCAGCCGCGTCCAGGTAGGCTCGGAACAACCGACTGTCGTGAGCCAGCTCCCGGTCTTTGGTTCGACCACGGTAAGTCTGCCGCGCCGGCCGACCGTCGTCCAGTTGTCGGCCCTCCATGAACAAACGACCGCGGTCGGTTAGCGTCAGAATTTGACAGCGGTCCCGGCCGGTAACGTATCGCCGACTCTCGAGCAGCCCGAGGCTTCGCAGGTGTTCGACGTCCTTGGTCAGAGATCGCCTTGAAGAATCGGCGACCTCCTCCAAGTCCTCTCGAGGGATCGCTCGAAACACAGCGACTGATGCCAGGATCCGGGCCTCCGATCGACGAAGCGAGTACTCTTCGACCCGCTCGCGATTCGCGTCCCGCGGCAGGTCCAGATCTCGAGTGAAAACGTCCAGCGGATCGTCACACTGAGCGGCTTCACGGTCCCGCCTGGACCGCAGATCCTCGCTGACTCTCTCTTCGCGTGGCTCGTGATGTCTTGCCATAAGCGATCGCAAATCTACTTGTCGATTCGCAGGTCTTGGATCGACGCATCAGCGGTGCCAAGCTGGCGATCGAGGTGCAACAACTTGCTCCCGGAATCGCGCAGGAACAGCCACCTTGCGAGGTGGTAATAGACGGCGCACAGGTTGAAGAATGACACGAGGAGCACGCCAGCAATGAACCAGCCGTGCCTCTGGAATAATGTCGCCTTGTACGGCGCCAGGAATGTCAACTCACCAGCCAACCAGCCTGCGAGAAGGAAGACCGTGACCGCGGCGAGGAACGCCGTGTTAGCGATCATGGCGTCGCCTCGGCGAACGCCTGATCGACACGGAAATAGACGATCTGCAGGCCGAGCGGATTCACACGGACGAACGCGTTGGGCACCTGTTCCCTCAAAACGAAATCGACCTGAGCGATGTATGTCTCGCGTGTCCGCTCCTGCCGGGTGCCGGCGGCGTAGTGTACCTTCTGGAAACCAATCGCGGCCTTGAATGGCGCCTTCGTCAGTTCGCTGAGGCTGACGTTCTGCACAACTACGTCTACTTCGTCAGCGGCTCCGTTTGTAACGAAGTCCTCGATGGCCCGACTTTGGCCGTTCTGCGCGATCGTGGCGTCGGCCAGAGCCGCGTCCAGGAACAGCAGAGAGTCTGGATACTCGCGCTGTACCGTCGCCCGAATGCGGCTGAAGTGCTTGATCACAAACTGCGTCAGGAAGTACCGCAGCTCCGGAGGCTGTGGCTTGTATTGCGTGACGTCGTACTCGACGGCCTCAGCTCTGCCGACGTCGTCGATCCGAATCACGAGAGGCTTGAGCTGCGAGGCCTTGGAGGCGGTATGGAAGTTGAGCGCAACGAGCCCCACCGCGACGAGAGACACCAGGACGAGCGCAATCTTCAGATAGGTATTCAGCAGCAGCGACGAGCCGTACAGCTCGACAAACTGCCGCTTTGCATTCTCCAGCGTTTTCGGACTGATGTCGCCTACGGTCGCATCCATGGTTGTTCACCGCATCAGGTTCCAAAGCAGCCATGCCAAGCCGGCCACGAATCCGAGGCCAGCCGCGGCAAGGAAACCGGCAACCAGCATTCGAGATACGGTCCCGGAAGCGGGCTGCTCCTCTTCGTGACTACGGCCGGTTGGCCAACGCCTCGACACTTCTGACCTCCAATCAGCGCCTCGTCAACATCCTGCTCACGCTGATTCGGTTCGCAAGCGTGCTCTCACCACTCGAACCAGAAAAAATGGATTGCGTGAGCGACGGCACTTGCAGAATCCCCATGCAAAAAGTGGCGACAACTGCGAACGCCTGGAGCGCGTAGATGCCGTACTCCGCCTGCGTAATCATCGGCGGCAGCGTCGTCACGTAGCGAAAGACGAATTGCTCGAAAATCATCAGGAACGCGATCGCGATGACGGGAATAAATGAGTACTGAATGAAAGACCGCAGCCATCCCCAGAACAGCCAGTCGAGCTTCGGGACGATGAAGAAAGGCACGAAGATTGGCCCCAAAAGAGCACACACCGCACTTGCGATCAGTCCAAACGAGATGACAGCGAGGGACACTGCCTTTGCGAACGCGATCAGGAACAGCACGGTCCAATAGATGAGATTGGCGAGGATCGACCAAGGATCCGGCTGCATGAAGTGGGCCGAGAGTTCATCCAAGTGGCGATAGACGTTGTCGAAGGCGCGCGCTTGCAACACCGACTGGAAGTATCCGGCTTGATCGGTAATCAGATTACTAAACGACACTCCGATGCCCGGCAGCGGAGCCTCGTAAAAGAAGATTAGCGCATAGCCGAAGGAGACAAACAGGAGCAACTTGGCGAAGTCGAACATCTGCTCGCCCAGCCCTTCGCCTCCAAACATCACCTTGATGCCGTGCCAGGCAATGAGAATCACAGCGAAGGACAAGAAAAGCCCGCGGCCAAACCGAATGAACTCGGGCTCATAGGTCAGCAACAGGCTGGTAATGGCCTGCTGAATCGTCGGAATCAACTCGAGCGAGGGATGGTCAGGCACTATTTCACCTTCCGATCAAGGCTGACGCCACGTGGCCAACGCCTGGCCGGCTAGCGTCGACGAGTTTCGCCCTTCAAGCTGCTGTTGCTTCCACAACGCAATCTGCATGTTGAGCGCCGCGGCCTGCGTATCCCGTTCGCGCTTGGTATCCGCCACCAGCTGCTCCACCAGACCGATCAGCAGTTCCGTTCGCGCTTGGCGCTGACGGGCACCAATGAGGGCGGCGCCGCTGATCTTGTCCAACACGGCGGTCGCGCTCTGTTCAAGCGAGCCATCAGTGACGTCTGCGTCGAGCGCATCGATGGCCCGCAACTCTGCGCGGCCGGCGAATCGAAGGCGCCCGGAGTTGTGAATCGTGGCCAGGCTGATCGCGTCGGTGAGATCGACCGTGGATAGCTGTTGCTCGAGCACTCGTCGCGCGGCCGGTGGCAAAGCTCGTAGTGCTGCTTCCGGCGATTCAATGGATTCGGTGACGCTCTGATAGCCGGCGCCAGCAGCATCTCCGAAGTCCAGCGCCACTTGGAACGCGTCGGAGACGCCAGCCTCCTCGCCGTCACCGTGAGGATGAGTCCGCCACTTCGGCGGATCCGCCGCCCCGAACGTTCGCAGATCGGTGAACATGCTCAGGCGCTGCGCCCACCGCCGCAGCTGACTATATTGCGCGATCTGAAGGTTCAGAAGGTGTTCCTTTAGCATTGCTGTTACGGCATTGCGCAATGTCACGGACGTATCGTGAACGACGACCTGCGCGTGTCCAGGCGCCGTAATCAGCAACAGCGAGACAAAGAGAATCGGTAGGACCTTGGTCATGACAATGCTCGCTAAGGCTGCCGCCAGGTTCTCAACGCGTCGGAAGCGCCCGCGACCATGGCGTCATTGGCGCTTCGGCTGTTTCGCCACGTCGTCAACTGCATGTTCATCGTCGTTGCCTCGGCGTCGCGAAGGCGCTTGCCGCGCGCCAGTAGTTGTTCGAGGGCGTGAGACAGCAGCTGGTTGGTGGCCATGTCCTGGCGCCGGCCAATCAGTTCCCCAGCGGCCACCTTGTCGAGAATCGCGGTGAGCTCGTGAAATCGAGGCAAGGTGTTCACGACGTCCTTCTCGAGAGCCCTGATGTTCTGCTCGAGCCTGCCGTTGTACTGCCGGATTGCGCCGACTTGATGACCGGCCATCATTGCCACGGAGTCAGCAATCTCGATTGTTGCGGCTTGCCGATCAATGGCTCTGAGCGCCTTTGTTGTAGTGTGCGACGGTAGCAAGGTGACGCGGTCGAGCGGTACCGTCGTCGACGCATAGGCCGCTCCGGTCGGATCGCCGGAGTTCAATCCCGAAAGCCATGCGCCGCCATACTGCCAACGCCGAGGGTCGTGCTGAGTGCGCGCAATCGTCGGCGTCTTGTACCTTTCAAGGCCCTCCAGCCCTCGTGACATGCGCATGATGGTTCGGTACTGCCCTTGAAGCTCCTCGAGATGCCGCTGCGTCCTTTCGGCAATCAGCACGGCCTGTTGGAGGTTCAATGGATCGGTGACCGCCAGCTGGGCATGTGAGGGCGCGGCGGTAATCGCGATCGCAGTCACGATGAAACAGATTCGCAAAGCCATACACCTCTCCGTTATCGACCGCTTTCTGTCGCAGACGGGTTCCATTCAGGGAGTTCGAGGTCGTTGGTTACATAGACCTTGACCCGATGGCCTTCGCGAATGGTGATCGTCGGCATCCGGTTCAAGAACTTGCTCAGAGACTGCGCCGCCGCCTGCGACGTCGCATCCGCCGAGCCACCGGCGATGATGACCGTTCGGTCTCCGTCGCCGCTGCCAAGCGCCGCGCTTCCAAGAATCTGGGACAGGCCGCCGACAAGTCCGACGGCCGCTGCCGCCCCGAAGGTGGACCAGTAATGCTGATTGGCGCGGTCCTTCAACCCTGAGTCACCAAACTGGTTCAATCCTCTGAACTGATCCAAGGCTACGGACGTGCCATCCGGAAGCACAAGACGATGGAAGCCGACCGCCAGCCGAGTCTCGCCCCAGCCTTCGGCCTGCCGTGTCGAGCCGAGGATGCGACTTCCTGAGGGGATCAGAACTCGCCGGCTATCGAGTGAATACACAGCGTTGGTGACCAGGCAATTGACTGGTGACGCGGCGCCGCCATCCAGACGATTCGTGAGCACGGTATCGATGACGGTTCCTTCGGCCACTACATAGGTGCGCTGGGGTGGCACGTCGGATAGCTCCCTGCGCGGATTCGCGGTTGCTGGAGGGGCTGCGGCCGAAGCCTGCCTGGGTGTGGCCGGGCCGGCAGCGTTTCCACGAGCCGTGGCGCGAACCACTGCGTCGGCAATGTCGTCGAGCGAAGTCTCGCTGGCGGGTAGCGGCGGCTCGATTCTGTCTGGGGCGGACGAAGATCGCTCGTTCGTCTTCTGCAACGGCGCTCTCTTGCTGACGACGACGTTGCTAGCGAAGAGGCTTTCATAGTCCCGGCGCCGGCGTTCGGAATCGATCGGATCCACTCTCGCCGGCGCGACGTTGTCTTGGAATGCCGGCGGTAGCGACGGAGCCTCCGTCAACATCGGCCTTGCTGGCGGTACCAACTGCTGATTGAGCGCTTGTAAGCGCTGCTGGTAGTCATGGACACGGTCAGGGCTCATTGGCGGCGGCGCAGGCGTCGCCGCGGCTGCACGTTCGGGAGCCTGCGGCTGTCCGGTGAGCAGGATGATCAGGACGATCCCGACAGACAGCGCAACCATGAGCCACGTCTGGATTCCCTTCGGCAGTACGCCTCGGGGAACAGGCCGACGGTCGATGACGGGAGCGGCTCCCTGTGTGTCCGGCGAAGACATGGCTACTGCTCCTGGGCCTCGAATGAAAAGCGCGTGTTACCGAGAGCGAGATAGCCGCGGTCGAGCACCTTGGGAATGACGTAGATGCCGTTGCGAACCTGGAAGTTCACAATCGATGGCTTGCCGTCCTTCAGCTCATATAGCGCCGGCAGTTCCTTCGCATCGGCCTTCAGATAGGTGAACTCGCCATCGTTCCAGATTGCCTTCACGAAAAACGGTCGCTCGTATTTCGGCGTTCCGTACTGGAATTTCAGGCGACTGGGATACTGCTGGCTGGCGGCGGCAACTGCTTCCTTCGCACGCTGCTCGGAACGGATGATCGCGGATCTGGCCTCCGTGAGTTCGGCGTTCAGCCTTTCGACTTCAGCGGCGCTGTAGTACTTCGGTTTGCCGCCCGGCTGGGTCTGACTGGCGTTGACGTACACCTTGAGGTCAGGCTGCGTGACGTTGGTTTTCTCTCTGAGCAGGAACGAGTAGATGGCGCCGCTCGCGGTGACCAGATTCAGATTCGTTTCGGCGTCGGCCTTCGCCGGCTTCACGTGGGCGACGTTCTGGACGGCGCTGATGACCCAGAAATCCCGGTCTCCGCAGATCACATCCAGAATCTCATCACCCTCCGGCAGTACGACCATCGTCGTGTAGCGCAGTCGTGTGTTGAGAGCGATGACGTTGCGATCGCTGGCCGTCACTTCGCGAATGCCGGCGGTCTGAGCCTCGCTCGGACGGACCGTGACGACACCACTCAGAAGGACGAAGACGAGAGCAAGAGATTTGCGCATGGAACACCTCTTTCAGGCAGTGGCGGCGAGCCGATCCAGACCCGCGGTAAACCCTAGTTCGCGACAAGCCGACATCACGCGTTCGTTGTCGATTGGTGTGTTCGTGTAGATCCAATAGCTCTTTGGGTCGACATTCAGGTCGAGGATCTTCGCGATATTCGATCGCTTCAACAGCACCTGTCTGCGCGGCAGCAAACTGGCCATCAGATCCAGTTCCATTTCATTCATCTGCAACAGGTCTCGATACTGGTCGCGGTTCATCGATGGATTCGCCAGGAGCATGCGGGTCGGACAGCTCTCGACCACCGTGCGCAGCAGATCTGCCGAGGCGAAATCGTCGATGCTTTGGGTCGCGAGCAGCATGGCGGCATTTCTCTTCCGCCAGGTTTTGAGTGCCTCTTGCACGTAGGAGCGGATCACGGGGTGCTGAATGAGTCTCCATGCCTCATCGAGCACGCATACCTTCAGCCCCGGATCGCCGTGAACATGCTGATTGACGCGATGAAGCACGTAGAACAGCAGCGGCTCAAGCACCGCGGGATATGACCGCATCGCCTCGAAGTCGAACATTTGAAGCCGACCCACAGACAACGTGTCCTCTCCGTTGTCGAACATGGAGGCATATCGGCCACCATCGACCCACCGGTGGAGCCGTGCCGCAACGCCACGAGGGAGCAGGCTGGAAAGGGTAAAGAGCCGGCGCTGTGACCGTTCGAGAACGAAGAGGTTCTCGATGGCGTCGTAGACTTCACGGTCTTCCGCGTGGCTCAACCGATATCCGTCTTCACCCTCCACCAACACCTTCGTGAACGCATGGAGGAAATGCAGGTCTTCCGGCGTCGGCTGTTCGATGTCAAAGGGATTGATGGAGACGTTCTGCCGCCGCAATCCCAGCTCTACGTAGCTGCCCTCCAGAAGGGTCGCGAGCTTCCGATAGCTGTGGCCCAGGTCAAGTACCACGATTCTCGGATCGTGTTGGAGGAGCTGCGTTACCAGGAAGTTGAGCAGAAAGCTCTTGCCGCTACCGGTCGCTCCGAGGACGACGGTATGGCCAACGTCGTTCACGTGCAGATTGAAGAAGTACGGCGTTTGGTGCGGCGTTTCAAATATTGCGAGCGCCGGCCGCTGCAGATAGCGACAGACAGGATCGCCGCATTCGTGCGAGTGGATGAAGCTCAGGTCGGCAAAATTCGTCTCCATCAGCGCCAGGCGACGGACGTTGTAGGCGCCGTTTCCGGGAACGATACTCAGCCAGGCATTGAGCAGGTTGTACGATTCGTCGATGAAGACGCCGTCGTGGGTCGCCAACGTCTTCATGGCTTCGCCGCTCATTGTCCGTAGATCCTCAAGGCGTTGCCCATGAAGCAACAGCGTCAGAGATGCCGACCCGAAGAAGTGGCCATTGACCTCGATGTCCGTCAATGCATCGCCGAGTTGTCCGACCGTGGCGCCGGCCGAGTCATCGACGAGCATTTCTTCAGGTGCCGTGTCCGCCGACACGTAGTTCACCAGCGACACGCGCTTGTTGAAGAAGTGCCGCCGTCGGGCGTGAATGTCACGCCGGACGCGCTCGTTCGACAGACGCTGCCATTCAAGGCAGGCCACAAACTCGCCCGGCAGTTGCGTGAGATCTGCAAGCATGTGCGCATATGTCTGGCTCGGGGGCTCCTTCATGGACAGCACCTTCACGAACTCAGAGCCAATGCGCAGATGGTCACGGTGACATTCGACGGGTGAATCTGCAACGAAGTAGTCCAGATGCGTGTCGTATCGCAGCGAAGTGGCCTCGAGGATTGCGGGATCGAAATTGACCAGAGAGCGAAAGAAGGCGAAGGCCTCGGCCTTTCGTAGCTGGCATAGATTGCCATCTGCGAACTGCGTCGCCGCAGTTTCGGCGAGCTGGCGGACATCGGCGGCAGCTCGCTCGAGCTGCGACTCCATCAACGAGAAGCGGTGTCGAACGGACAGCCGTTCCCTCAGCGCCGACATCGGGTGTCGCCAGAACTCTTGCATCGACTGGCCGACCTTGCCGAATTGAGTCTGTTCGAGCAACAAAACCAGATACTGATCCAGGTGAAACAAGTGGCGGCGGCGCTCATTCAGATATGCGGCGCGGCGCGCGAACGATTCGTTCGCCACGACGGCACCGGCTTTTGGCGCAACGAACGGTCCAACCCGCCGTTTGATCAGGTATTGATAGACGCGGACGTTCTCATCGAATGCGCGTAGTGTCGCTTCGAGCTGGTGGGTGACTCGATGCCGCTGTTCGTGGGTCAGTCCCTCGGGATCGGGACCGTTCATCCGAAGAACCACACCGACCGCGCCGCCTTTCGTGACAAAGACCCGGTCGTCGAGAAATCCCCAAAGACTGATCAACGAATTGATCGCACCAGCTTCGCTGTGATCGCGAAGCAGCCTGCCGATGCGAATCATGGTTTAACCTCCACGTTGATGAGGTCGTGTTTGGCCGGATCGAAGCGCCGCCGTGCCCTGGATGATGACAGCAGGATGCGGAGCATGTCCGGATCTCTGTCGGTTGCCCACCACGCAAACCCGTACAGCGAAAGGAACATGAGCACACCAGCCAGAAACGAGTAGAACAAGTTGAAGGTCGCAGCTCCCATGAGCATCGCCAGGAAGAACAGCCGCCGTTCGACGCCCCAGATCGTCAGGCGCCGATGCAGTGCTTTGTATGTGACCCGAAAGACGGGTCGAGTACCTTGGATTGCGTCCATGACCATCGGCGTCCTAAAACAACCAGGTCATGAACTGGGCCGCGAACAGCGCGAGGCCTCCACCGAAGACGATGCCGGAGATCTGACGCTTAGCGCCTCCTTCGCCGAACATGAACATTAGTCCGCCTATGACGATTGCAACGAGCGCGAGTGACCGCGCCAACGGTCCGGTGAATGTGAACTCGAGTTGGCTCGCCGCACGCTCCCACGGAGATTGCTGCGCGAATGCGACCGACGGCAAAAGCAGCACAGCAGTCATGAGAATCGCGATGCTCGGCAGTTGCGGAAGACGCTGGGCCTTCGACGGAATCGAGTTGTCCCGCGAATTTGTGCTTGCAATCGTCTCGATGACGACGGTAGATTCTCGACTGTTTTGAGGCAGACGGTGAAGTCTCTCGCTCATGTCGCTCACCTCGGATCGGCGGACGACCTTTCCGCAAGATCGTCCTGTAAATTGGTGAACGCCATCGAGAGTAGAAACCTTACACGTCTGAGAGCGTCGTAAACACAGCGTCGTTACCGTAACGAATCGCTTATCCCGCCGCCTCCCTCACGGCGATCACGGGATGAATCATGGAGCACCTCCGATCGATTGGGCTGCTCGATAGCGACGGCCAACCTTTTGACCCACGGATAGAACGAGTTCTTCTTCGACTTCTTCCGCGCCTGCGGCGCGAGTTCCCGGCGTTGCAGGACGAAGTGGGCCTCGCTGAGATCATGGAAGAGGCCGGGCGCCGGATCCGGCATCGCGAACAGCGTGGTCCCATCGAGCGTCTACATGGCTATGCGTGGGTCACAGTACGAAGCATCGCGGTGTCGCGAATGCGCCAAGGTCCATCGAAGCTCAATCAGAAAACGCTTGACTCCGAGGCGGGTCACGCCCGATTGTTAGCCACCCCCACTTCACGAGGAACTGCCGCCGATGTCGAGCAGGCAGTTTTGCTTCGCGAATTGCTGCAAACGCTCTCGCGGGAGGAGCGGATGATCTGCCTCTGGAAGAAAGCTGGCTTCTCCAGCCAGGAGATTGCCCTCCATCAGCAGCGAACTGTCGTTGCGATCGACACAATCTTCTCTCGAGCGAAGCAAAAGATCCGGAAAGCCCTTGGCATCGAGGACATCACGGACGCCCCCGCCCGTCGATCGTGTTGACGGCGATGGCTAAGCAGAGGGGCAAAGGCGGTCAGGACGAGGATGAAGTCGATCGGATCTTGGCACACGCGAATCCCAACCCTGCACGAGTCGGATGCTTGCCTCATGAGGTACTTGCAAGCTTGGCAGCAAAGCGTCAGCCGCTGAGCGCACCCGGCTATGAACACCTTCTCGAATGTTCGGAGTGCTACCGGGAGTTCAGAGCGTTGCAGGGCGAGGAGCCTGGAGAATCGTAACGTTCAGGGCTTGCTCCCTTTGAGCCTGGCTATGTGACCGTTTCCAGAAGCGCCGACAGCGTCAGGCCGAGCCCGCGCGCAATCTTTGCTATGGCTTTGATCGACGGATTCCGGAGACCTGCTTCAATTCCTGCAATGTAAGAGCGATCGAGCTCCGCGCGCTCGGCTAAGTCCTCCTGAGTCCATTGCCGCTTCTCTCGGCATTGGCGAACCCTCGCGCCGACATCGCGCAGGAGCGGATCCTTTCGTTTGGCCACGCCTCAGGTTGCCGCGAGGGCCTTGCATTGTCGATTGACTATCGGTAACAATCTACTATCAGTAACAGTCGTTCGTGAGGCGGGAGGAGGTAATGGCGGAAACCACATCGGAACGCATCTCACCGCTTCTCAGGCTGCTCGCGGAGGCTCTTGACGCTCGCGCCAAAGAGCAGTCTCAGCCCGGAGCGGCACTCTGCGAACTGGGACAGCTCGCGCGCCTGCGGATTCCTATTCGCGGCGTTCTGCCGTTGTCAGACGATCAGCTGTTCAACGAGATCGATGGCGTCGCGATCAAGTACTTGGACCTTAACGCTGTCAGAAGAACGTTAGACGCAGTGCTGACGCGAATCGAACCATTATCGACGCGAGACGAGATTGAGGTGGCCGTCGATCATCTCTGTGCGGTGTTGAACATTGCGTACTTCAATGCGGGCCTGGCTTTCGGCGTGACGCTCGCTGACCTGAAATCTCTCTGAGCAGCTTCAACGGTGTTCTTCCAAGACGCGGCGTCCCAAGGGACCTGTCCGGATTGTGAGGCCATGGCCGCTTACGTCGATCGCGGGCTCAAGAAGTGCGAACGAGGCCAGTTGGAGCAACACATTGCGTCGTGCTCGCAGTGCATAAGCCTGATCGCCGGCGTAATCCGCGCTGTCGCTGAGCTGCGGGCCGCGACTATTCCGAACCGCCGTCGGCTAGACGATCGCAACCCTTGAGCGGGAGAGTCAGACTAGTGCTCTCGCTTCAGAACCAACGCTAGCTTGTCTCGAATCGCAGCTGAGGACGGAACTCCGCCCGGATAGAGCCGTCAAGTCGGTGGCGGGTGTGGCACCGGCGGTTCTGGCATGTCAAAAAGATCTCGCCCCGCGTATAACACCGTCGGAGTGCCGTATCCACCACGCGGATCGGCTGCCAGCAGCGCATCGGCGTCGATGAACTGATAGTCGTTCGGCAGTTGCAGGGCTTTGAGCGCCTCATCGAGATTCGTGTGCATGGTTACGGTGTTTACGCAACCGTCTCGTGTCAGGAATACCAGATCCTTCATAGATGATTGGGCGGGATTGCTCTGAGGTGCAGCGGTGCACGCCGCAATCATGGTCCCGGCTCCCAAAAAACAACCTAGCAGTTTCAGGGCTCGCGGTCTCATCGTCTTGGCTTCTTCGGAACCGTCACTTTGTAACCCGTCTTTTCCGAAATCGCTTTCGCGATGATTTCTGGTCTCGTTTTCGAGGGCACGAACGTTACTTCAGCCGTCCCCTTCTTGTAGTCCGCCTTGCACTCCTTGACGCCATCGACACTTCTTGCGGCCTGCGACACTGCAGCCTCACAGGCCGTTCACGTCATGCCTTCGACGATGAGCACGACGCTCTGGTTTTCGGCCTGCTGCTGCGCGACTCGGCCCTGAAGGTGTGGCGGCGCTACTGAAAGCACGGGCCACAACCCAGCCACGAACGCAATAAGCGGCACGATAGTTCGCATGCAACCTCACTAACGAGGTTAAGCTCCGTACCTCGGTACGGAGTCAAGACTGATGTCAAAACAGCCAATCGGAGTATCAATCGGAGCGACGGCGGCGGCCGCCGGTGTCAATATCGAAACGATTCGCTTTTATCAGCGAAAGGGTCTGGTCGCCACGCCCCGGCGCGAACATGGCGAGATTAGACGGTACGGATCAAAAGACGTTGCCCGCATCAAGTTCGTCAAGGCCGCTCAGCGGCTAGGCTTCAGCCTCGACGAGATTGCCGCGCTATTGAAGCTGGACGATGGGACTCACTGTAAAGAGGCGCGCGAGATGGCTGAACAGAAGTTGGACGACGTGCGCGGCAAGCTCCGCGGCCTTCGGCGGATCGAATCCGGTCTGCGGGCGGTCATCGCCGATTGCACGGGTGCTCAAGGGACGGTGACGTGCCCTTTAATCGAATTGCTGCACTCGAGGTGACTCACAGGGGATGTCCCCTCGGTTGACACCAGCTGCTCGGTCCGGCATTCTAGGTGTGTGCTGACGCTCAGCAGGCGGTTGTTCGCGGTCGCGCTGGCCCTTTTGATTTCGGCCGGCAACGCAGCGGTCTGCGCCGGGTGGGCGTCTACTCCGGAAGCCCGCATGGCGTGCTGCTCCGAGAGCTCGTGCCCGATGCACAAGGCGGACGCACAAGGCTCAGAATCGGCACGCGCCATCAGCCAAGCGCAAGCCGACAGCTGCTGCGCCTCCGCTGAGCACCAAAACTCCAACCAGTCGAGTCCCACGTTCGTCGCCGCGATCTCCAGCGCCGTTCTGGGGACTGGAATCGCTCTGCCGGCAACAGTACCGGCCCTCCTTCTGAGCGACGGCTGGCGAACCGCAACACCAATTCCGACCGCGCACGTTCCCAAGCACGTTCTCCTCTCCGTCTTCCTCGTCTAGCCACTGAAGGTCGTCATGTGTCTGCCCGCGTGTTCAGCGGGCAGTGAGGGCGCGCGTCTACGCACGTCCTGACGAGTGTTTGTGGTCGTCGTTCGTGCCCAGGCCCTTCCGTTCTTGGAGCCTGTGGCGAGGAATGCCGACCAGCAGACTTTGACCGCGAAAGGCGAAGGAGCATGCGTACGAGAGTCACGGTCTTCCTGTTTTGGATCGGCGTGTCGGTGATAGCCACGTCAATCCACGCGGCTCAGCCAGCCGCGCAGAGCCAACAACCGCCGGCGATTACGCACACCGAGGCACATCCGACTGGACCGCCAGTCGCACTCGCTGAGTTACTACAGGAGGCGCTCGAGAAGAATCCCGAGCTGGTCGCGCTCCGCGCGCAGCTTGGCGTGGTGCGGCAACGCCCCATCCAGGAGCGCTTCCTGGACGCGCCGATGGCAGAAGCACAGATCTGGCAGTGGCCCTTCAACTCCATCAATCCCGCGGACACGAACATGTACATGTTCATGGTCACGCAGGATCTGCCGGGCCGCGGCAAGCGCCAACTTCGCGCGGCGGTCGCCGAGGACGATGTCGCACTGGCGGAAACCGACATCGCGATACGCGCGCGTGACGTCGTCAACGAGATCAAGCAGCAGTACGCGTCCCTGTACATCGCGCGCAAAGCGATCGTCGTGTATCTGGACAACGTCGACCTGTTGCGTCAGATCGCGGACGTCTCCCAGGCGAAGTACACCACCGGACGCATCTCCCAACAGGACGTACTCAAGCCGGTGGTCGATCTCTCGCGATTGCACACGGACATCGTCATGTTCGACGAGCAGGCGAAGCTTGCGAGCGCACGCCTCAACGTTCTCCTCAATCGGGCGCCGGAAACGCCCATCGGACCGCTCGTCGAGCCGGAGGAACAGACGATGTTGCCCGCGACCGCGGATCTGCAGCGGCTGGCGCTGGACCGCCAGCCCGAGTTGCGCCGGGCGCGGCTCGAGATCGAGCGCGGCGAATCGGAGCTTGCGTCGGTGCAGCGCGACTACAAGCCGGACTTCACGGTGCAGGGCGGCTACATGTTGATGCCGCGCATGACCGATGCCTGGATGGCTCGCGTGGGTATCACGTGGCCCAAGGCGCCATGGTCGCGCGGCAAGATCGACGCACGGGTGGCCGAGCAGACCGCAGCCATTCAGGTCGCCAGGGCTCGGGCCCAGGCAATGGAAACCGCGGTGCGCTTCGCGGTCCAAGAGGCCTACGTGCGCGCGAAATCGGCACAGGACCGCGCCCTCCTGTTGCGCACGACGATCAAGCCGCAGTCGCAGCAGACGCTCGAGGTCTCGCGCGTGGCGTATCAGACCGATCGCGTGGACTTCCAGGCGTTGATCGACAACCAGCGCGTCTTGTTGGACGTCAATCTGGACTACTACCGCGCGCTCGCTGACTTCACACAGGCGCTCGCCGATCTCGAGCGCGCCATCGGAACGGATCTCCCTGCGGGGATAACGGCCAGCGTGATGGCCAAGGAAGGACAGTGACATGAGACGCGTGCTACTGGCTGCCGCCGCGGTCGTTGCCGTCCTGCTCGTGCTCGCCGTTGCTGTGTACGCCATTCGCGCTCGGAGCGGCCAGGAGCCAGGCGGACCCGGCCCCGCGACGCCCCAAGATCCGATGCCAGGGATGGCACACGGAACAACCGCGCCGAAATCCAGCGAGCGTGGTGCAACACCACGAGGCGACGTCACGATCGATCCGCGCCGCCAGCAGTTGATCGGAGTCAGAACCGCGCCCGTGACACGCGAGCCGATGCAGCACGCGCTTCGGACGGTGGGTGTCGTACGGTACGACGAGACGAGCCTGGCGGATATCAACCTGAGACTCGAAGGCTGGATTCGCGATCTGTACGTGGACTACACCGGACAGCCGATTCAAAAGGGTCAGCCTCTTTTCACGCTCTACAGTCCGGATCTTCTCGCGACGCAGCACGAATATCTGTTGGCGCTGAAGACGCGCGATCAGGTTCAGGGCTCGGTCATCGCGGAGGCGCGTGAACGTGCCGAGCAGCTCGTCGCGTCGGCACGGCAGCGTCTGGTGCTGTGGAATCTCCCGGAAGAAGAGATCCGCGCCGTCGAGGAAAAGCGCCAGGCTCCAGACGTGGTCACGTTTCGGTCTCCCGTCTCGGGATTCGTGATCGAGAAGTCAGCGCTCCAGGGGATGCACGTCATGCCGGGGCAAATGCTCTACAAGGTGGCGAACCTCTCGACGGTGTGGGTGGAAGCGGAAGTCTACGAGCAGGAGATGGCCCTGGCGCGTGTGGGACAGCGGGCTAAGGTGACGCTCGACGCCTATCCAGGCGAATCGTTCGACGGACGTGCGATCTACATCTACCCGTTTGTCGAGGAGAACACGCGCACGGTCAAGGTGCGATACCAGTTCGCGAACCGCGGCGGCAGGCTGAAGCCAGGGATGTACGCCAACGTCGAGATCCAAGGCCGGGACGCCATGGGCTTGACGGTACCTGCGAATGCCCTCCTCGACTCCGGCACCGACAAGTTGGTGTTCGTCGCGCAGGGCGCGGCTACTTCACGCCGCGCACGGTGACAGTTGGGAGAAATCTCGGCGACCGCATCGAGATCCTGGAAGGCGTGAAAGACGGTGAGCAGGTCGCGACCGGTGCCACCTTCTTCCTCGACTCAGAAAGCCAGCTCCGCGCGGGTCTGCAGAACTACGAGGCAACGAAAGCTCCACAGGGTAGACCGGCGACCGGAGGGTCAACCCTCGACATCGTGTTCCGCACACAACCCGATCCTCCAAAGACCGGTGAGAGTGTCTTCGAGGTCGCGGTCAAGGACGCGAGCGGCCAACCGGTCGCCGACGCCGAGGTGTCGGTGCAACTCTTCATGCCGGCGATGCCGACGATGAACATGCCGGCGATGCGCAACGAGACGGAGCTGCCTCACGTCGGTGGCGGCGTTTATCGCGGGTCGGGACAGGTGATGATGGCCGGCCGATGGGACGTCACGGTCATCGTCACGAGGGGCGGACAGCAACTCGGGCGGAAGCAGCTCGCTATGGCGGCGAGATAGGTTAGTGACGAAGTAACAACACGAAGGAGACGACGATGTCGCAAACAAGCACGCAGAGAGGTCAGAAGATCAGCGGATTCAGCCGCACGATTGCAGGCGCGGCGCTCGCGGTCTCAGTCGCGATGGCCGTTTCGTCTCAGATGGCCGTGGCGTCGCAGAAGCCCGAGACGCAGAAGCCGATGCTCGACATCACGTTTTCGAGCAAGCCAAGCCCGCCGAAAACGGGCGACAACACGTTCGACGTGATGGTGAAGGATGCTTCCGGCAAGCCGGTCACCGACGCCGAGGTCACCGCGACGTTGGTGATGCCGAAGATGGGCTCGATGCCTGAAATGAAGAACAGCGTCGCTTTGAAGCATCAGAAGGAAGGACGGTACGTCGGGACCGGGCAAGTGATGATGGCCGGCAAGTGGGACGTCACCGTCATGGTCAAGCGTGCCGGAAAGGAAATCGGATCGAAGAAATTTCCCATCACGGCGCAGTAATCACGCGTGGTGGCAAAGGGAGCTGTTAGACGGACACGACCATGATCAGCCGAATCATCGACTGGTGTGCGGGCAATCGGTTTCTGGTGTTCACCGGCACCGCAGTACTCATGCTCTGGGGCATCTGGACGATGACCGCGACGCCGCTGGATGCGGTACCGGATATCTCCGATGTGCAGGTGATCGTCTCGACCGAGTGGATGGGTCGCAGCCCGGACATCATCGAGGATCAGATCACGTATCCCGTCGTCACGGCTCTCCTCTCGGCGCCGCGGGTACGAACCGTTCGCGGTTTCACCGACTTCGGCATCTCGTACGTCTACGTCATCTTCGAGGATGGCACGGATATCTACTGGGCGCGCAGCAGGGTGGTCGAGTACCTGCAGGGCATTCGGGGCCGATTGCCGGAGGGCACCAATCCGACAATCGGCCCTGACGCCACCGGCGTCGGCTGGGTGTTCCAGTACGCGGTCGTCGACGAGACGGGAACTCACAACCTTGCCGACCTCCGCGGCGTGCAGGACTGGTTTCTGCGCTACGCGCTCGCTTCCGTCGAGGGCGTGGCGGAGATCGCCAGCATCGGCGGGTTCGTGAAGCAGTACCAGGTGAACCTGGATCCCAATAAACTCGCGGCCTTCGACAAGTCGGTCAAAGACGTCGTGCACGCCATTCGCGCGAGCAACAACGAGGTCGAGGGCAGGCTGCTGGAGTTCTCGGGCCGTGAATATATGGTGCGAGGCCGCGGCTATCTCACATCACTCGAGGACATCGCCGGCGTCTCGCTGGGGGCGACCGAGAGCGGGACGCCGGTTCGCGTCGGGGATGTCGCCGACGTCCAACTGGGCCCGGATCTCCGGCGGGGCGTCGCCGAACTGGATGGGAAGGGCGAAGTCGTCGGCGGGATTGTCGTCATGCGCTTTGGCGAAAACGCCCTTCGGGTCATCGACCGGGTAAAGGCCAGGTTGCAGGAGGTGCAGCACTCGCTCCCGGAGGGTGTGCGGGTGGTACCGACATACGACCGCTCGGGTCTCATCAAGGAGTCCATTGGCACGCTGCGGCGAACGCTGATCGAGGAGGCGATCGTCGTGTCGGTCGTCATCTTAGTGTTCCTCTTTCACTTCCGATCGGCACTGGTGCCGATTCTCGCGCTGCCGATTGCCGTGGCGGCGTCGTTCATCCCGATGTACTACCTCGACGTCAATTCCAACATCATGTCGCTGGGCGGTCTCGCGCTCGCCATCGGCGTGCTCGTCGATGCGTCGATCGTGATGGTGGAGAACGCCTACCGTCATGTGTCCGAGCCGGATGAGCCGATCGCGTACGAGGATCAGCCACGGGTGATCATCGGCGCCGCGAAGCAGGTCGCCCGGGCCATCTTCTTCTCCCTGACGATCATCATCGTCTCGTTCGTGCCGGTGTTCCTGCTCGAGGCGCAGGAGGGCCGGATGTTCAGGCCGCTGGCGTTCACCAAGACCTCGGCGATGGTGCTGGCGTCGCTGCTCTCGATCACGCTCGTGCCGGTGCTGATGACGATGTTCATCCGCGGCCGGCGGTTGAAGCCGGAGTCCGCGAATCCCGTCTCGCGCGCGTTCACCTGGCTGTATGAACCGATCCTGCGTACGGCCCTGCGATTCAAATGGACCGCGCTCGTGCTGAACTTTGCCGTGGTGCCCCTGACGGTGCCGCTGTTGTTCGTCATCGGCAGCGAATTCATGCCTCCCCTCTATGAGGGCTCGATGCTCTACATGCCGACGGCACCTCCGGGCATGTCGATCACCGAAGCGACACGTCTGCTCCAGGTGCAGGACAAGCTGCTGCGACAAGTGCCGGAGGTGGTGCAAGTATTCGGCACGGTCGGCCGCGGAACCACACCGACGGACAATACGCCGATGGGCATGGTGAACACCATCGTCACGCTGAAACCGCGCGAGCAATGGCGCACCGGCATGACGTTCGAGCAGCTCCAGACCGACATGGACGCATCTCTGCAGTTTCCCGGCTTTCCCAACGTCTGGACGCAGCCCATTCGCAATCGCCTGGACATGTTGCTGACCGGGATCAAGACACCCGTGGGCATCAAGATCTTCGGCGCGGATCTCGACGTGATCCAGGGACTCGGGCAACAGGTGGAACGCATCCTGCAACAGGTCCCCGGCACCAGAAGCGTCTATGCGGAACGGGTGTCGCAAGGCTACTTCACCGACATCCGGATCGACCGCCAGGCGATCGCCCGGCACGGGCTCACGATCGAGGACGTGCAGGACGTGATCCAGTCCGGGCTGGGCGGACAGAACGTCACGCAAACGGTGGAGGGACGCGAACGCTACCCGGTCAACGTTCGCTACGCGCGCGCCTTCCGCGAGAGCGTTCCAGCGCTGGAGCGCATGCTGGTCAAGACGCCGATGGGCGCAATGATCCCGCTCGGTCAGCTCGCGGAGATTTCGATGACCACGGGTCCAGCAATGGTGCGCGACGAGGATGCGCAACTTGCCGGCTACGTCTACGTCGACACGGTCACGAGCGACATCGGCGGCTACGTAGACGTCGCCAAGGCGGCGATCGCACGCGACCTGAAGCTCCCGACCGGCTACACGCTGCAATGGACGGGACAGTACGAGTTCCAGGTCCGCGCGCGCGAGCGACTGAAGATACTCATCCCGATCGTCTTCTTCATCATCTTTATGCTGCTCTACATGACGTTCCACTCCGCATCGGAGGCGACCATCGTGATGCTCTCGGTGGTGTACGCGATGACCGGCGGCGTCATCCTGCAGTGGCTGCTCGGCTACAATTTCTCCGTCGCCGTGTGGGTCGGCTACATCGCGCTGTACGGCGTGGCGGTCCAGACCGGCGTCGTCATGGTGGTCTATCTCCACGAGGCACTGGACAGGCGGCTGCGCCAGGGCGGCGACATCTCTGCCCGAGATGTACTGCAGGCGACGATCGACGGTTCCGTACTGCGGCTCCGGCCGAAGTTGATGACGGTCACCGTGGTCATGGCGAGTCTGGTGCCGATCATGTGGAGTGCCGGAGTGGGCTCGGACGTCATGAAGCCGATCGCGGCGCCCATCATCGGCGGGATGGTCACGTCGACGATTCACGTGCTGATCATCACGCCCGTGATCTTCTACATCATGAAGATGCGTGCGCTGCGCAAGGGCCGGCTCAAGGTCTCCGGCATGGCCGTATAGCGGCGCGGATCACAAGCGCCGACGCCTGCGTGGATGGTGCGCCACAGGCCCAGAATTAAAGACTGTTAATACAGCGGTAGTCGTTTGTGGCGTGAGCCCGGACGTGGTACCTTGCGCGGCGGCGAGGGGTTGTGCCCTGTCAGGAGGAAGCCGATGAAACGCATAAGCTGGTTCACTGGAACGCTATGTCTAGTCGTGGTTGCGCTGTGCGCCAGCGTGACTGCCCACGAACGCAAGGAAGTTGCCGGCCTCGAAGTCGTCTTCGGCGCCGAGCCAGAGCCGGCGTTGAACGGAGAGAAGCAATTCCTCCGCTGGCGGTTTCTCAAGGACAAGACACCGTTTGGCGACATCGAAGAGATGAGCGCAACGGTGAAACGCAACGGCAAGACGTTCGGTCCCTTCACCGGGCGGATGACACCGCGCGAGCCGGGCGTCGTCTCGACGCAGCATATCTTCACGTCAGTCGGGGAGTACGAGGCGACGCTGACGTTCAAGAAGAAGGGCGACGCCACCGTGCACTCGGTGACGTTCCCGTTCAAGATCGGTGACCGGAAGCAGCTCGAAATTCCATAGATAGACGACGCTACGCAGGCGGCGCGGCGGATCGACGATCGACGGCGATCAAGGCGAGCCCAGCTCCGACCGCCAGGAGCGAGGCGATGTGCGCCACCGCCAGTGGGCCCACGATCTGCTCATGGACTCGAACGAACTCGATGAAGAACCGCACGGTTCCTGCGGCAAACAGATAACGGCCGAGGACCACTCGATCGGGCAGCCCGCGTCGTCGCCAGCGTATCAATAGCACCGCGAGCGGAACGAGCAGTGCCGCCTCGTAGAGCTGCGTGGGGTGGACCGGAACTGTCGTCGGCGGCAGTCCTTCCGGAAAGGCCACCGCCCACGGGAGAGCGCTTGGCTGTCCGTAGTCGTCACCGACCATGAAACAGCCGACGCGGCCGATGGCGTGTCCGATGGCGAGCGCCGGAGTTGCCGCCGACAGCACCGGTACGAGCGGCAGACCTCGCCGCCGGAGCATCGAGATGCCAACGAGCAGTCCGCCAGCGAGACCGCCGTACCAACTCAGCCCGCCGCGCGACAGCAGCAAATCGGCGAACGGAACGTCGCCGGCGTGCTCGATCGACCATACGAATTTGGCGCCGAAGAGCCCACCGATAATCCCGGCCAGCGCGGCGTCGAGCGCTCTCTCCGAAAGCTTCGCGCGCCGAAGCTCGTTGCGGAACAGCCAGAGACCGACGAGCGCTCCGATCGCCACCAGCACGCCGAAGCTGGTGATCTCGAAGTCGCCGATGCGAAACAGGACCGGATAGATGGCCGCCCCGGTTCAGTGAGCCGGCGGCCTCCTGGCAGGCCGGCTGGAGGTGTGCGAGTGCCGGATCTTCCAGGACCCGTCAGGCATCTTCACCAGTAAGAGCGTCTCGAGCCCCTCCGAGTCGATCTCGCGCTCGCCCATCTTCGCTTTGATGGTGTAGCGCGAGGTGGCGTACGCCGACTGGCCGCCCGGCATCATCGTCACTTTGGTTTCCGTGTGGCCGAACTGCAGGTTCGAGAAGGCCTTCAACTCGGGACCGAGATGGCGATCGCGATAATCGGCCCAGCCGTTGTTGATTCCAGCGCCCTCGTAGATCGTCACATCGGGATGGTAAAAGGCCGCCAGCTTCTCCAGATCCTTCGCAAGAAACGCGGCGTCGTAACCCTTGAGCCACGCCTCCACCGCTGCGGCATCGGAGCTGGCACCTTGCGTTGCCGAAGCCGGCGCATCGGTCAGTTTCGTTACGGGTCCTGGACGCTTGCCACCGGCAGGCTCCACCCAACCGGTCATCGTGCCGTCGGCGAAGTGCTGATGCGCCTTCCAGGCAATCTCGGTCCCGGATACCGGGTTGCGCGCGCGGAAGAAGAAGTCAGCCGACTCCTTCGGCGGAATGTTCCGCTTCCAGGTGATCGCAACAATGCGATCGCCCTTCTTCTCAACCGCAAAGGTCTCGCCGCCCATCTTCTCGACTTCGAGAACAGTGACGCCGTCTGGAATTTCCAGTCGAACGGACGTCGTCGCCACGGCGCCTTCGGTCGGGACGCGCACCGAATAGCGTTCCTCTGCGCCGGGCCGCGATTCGCGCGGGCGCACGCCGACGTGCGCGAGGGCGAATGCCGGGAAGACGACGAGCAGTGTGATAGCGGCGAGAATGCGCTGCATTTGCGTGTCCTCCAGTGCTCGCGATTACTTCGTGGCGGGGTCGGGCCCCAGTTCGATCACCTTGGCAATCGACTTGTCGTCGTTCTCGTCCGTCACCGCAGAGATCACGACGCGCATCCCGACCTTCATGTCCGCCGCCTTCATCGCCTTCTTCGCGCGAATGAACTTCGTATCCTTGTTGATGGTCACGGTCGCGTCCTTGCCATCCTTGTCCTTGAGCATCACGTGGTCGGCGGCGGTCATCGTGACCGTGCCCATCACTTTGTGCTCGTGCGCCGGGTGGGCAATTGCGGGAACGGCGCCCATCACGGCTACGCTCGCGATCGCGCCGAGCAGCGCTTGTGTCAGAAACCGTCTGGTCATGTTATCTCCTCGGACTCTCAGGTCCCTGTCTATTTAGATTAGGGCTCGCAGTTAAACGGTACCCTTGGCGAGTCGCCAACTCGATTAAAGATTGTTAACCCACTCGGGTCGAGGACGCCGCGAGGTATCATGCGCGGCATGAGCATCCGATTCGCCGTCGCAGCGATAATCAGCCTGGGCTTCATGGCGGTTGAGGTCCGGGAAACGCTGCAGGCGCAGTCCTGGCAACCGGCCATCGTCCAGCTTTCATCGCCGGCCGCTCCGGGCAGCGCGCAACCGCAGCTGACCGTTTCACCGCGTGGTGTGCTGCTAAGCTGGGTAGAACGTGAGGGTAATCTGGCCACCCTCAAGTTCGCCGAACGTCAGGGCGACAGTTGGACAGCGGCTCGAACTGTCGGCAGCGGCACAGATTGGTTCGTGAACTGGGCCGACGTCCCTTCCGTGATCCGGCTTGCCGATACGTCCCTTTACGGCCATTGGCTTCAAAAGAGCGGTTCCGGCACTTACGCCTACGACGTGAGACTGGCGCGCTCGACTGATGAGGGGAAGACGTGGACGCCGTCGTTCACGCCGCATCGCGACGGCACACAAACGGAACACGGATTCGCGTCCTTGTTCCAGATGCCAGGCGCGGGCCTTGGCCTCGTGTGGCTCGACGGCCGCGCGATGACGTCGGGCCATGGTGAACATGGCGGCGGCGATATGAGCGTGCGCGGCGCTCTCTACGACACGGCGGGCAAGCAAATCAGCGAAAGCCTGGTGGATGCTCGCGTCTGCGAGTGTTGCCCCACCGCCGCCGCTGTGACCGCCGACGGTCCCATCGTCGCGTATCGCGATCGGAGTGCCACGGAGATTCGCGATATCTACGTGTCACGACTTGTGGCCGGAAAGTGGACCGAGCCCACCCCGGTGCATCGCGACAATTGGCAGATCGCCGCGTGTCCGGTCAACGGGCCGGCGCTGAGCGCGCGGCAGAAAAACGTTGTGTTGGCATGGTTCACCGCGAAGGGTGATGAAGGTCACACCTTCGTGGCCTTCTCTTCGGATAGCGGCAAATCATTTGGCACGCCGGTGCGTCTCGACGAGGTCAGCGCTCTCGGCCGTGTCGATGTCGCTCTACTGGACGATGGCTCGGCCATGGCGACTTGGATTGAGTTTGCGAATGGCAAGGCGCAATTTCAGATGCGCCGCGTCACTGCGGCCGGCGAACGCTCCAACGCCGTGACGGTGTCTGGTCTGACTGCAAGCCGTGCAAGTGGCTATCCTCGGATGGCGTACTCCAGTGGCGAACTCGTCTTTGCGTGGACAGAATCCGGGCCGCCGTCAAAGGTCATGACGGCCCGCGTGGCAATCCCGAAAAACGTTTCCTCCTGGTGAGCAACCAATTTCGCACTCACGCACGGTGGCACACATGCATAAGCGGTTGATCGTACCAGCATTGATAATCGCAGGCGTCACGCTCGCATTCGCGCACCCCGGTCATGAGTACCACGTGCGCGGCACGGTCACGAAAGTGCGCGCGCCCTATTTCGAAGTGGACGAGCCCAAGCGCGGCACCACGTCGTTCATGGTCGTGCCGGGCACCGAAGTGTTCTTGAACGACAGCCGAGCGACGGCCGCCGAGATCGTCACGGGCGTTCAGGCAGAAGTCGACGGCGTCGAGAATGACAAGGGCCTCGTCGAGGCCAAGAAAGTCAAGTTGACGCGTTAGAACCAGGTCCGGAGGCCGAAGGCCAGCCGCGTAGCGCCCACACTGTTGCCTTCCGCGCGCTCGAAATCCGCCGTCCCGAAAAACTTGCGGTCCCAAGTGACGCCCACATACGGCGCGAACTCGCGCTTGAACTCGTAGCGGAGACGCGCGCCCGTTTCGATCGAACTCAAGCCCGCGCCGATGCCGCGCAACGGATCAGATTTGCCGTAAAGTTCCGCTTCGACGAGCGGTTGGAGGATCAGCCGGTTCGTCAGCAGGAATTCGTACTCCACCTCGAACCGGGCGTGGGTGCGGCCGCTTTCACCAACATAAGCAGTGGCCTCGATCTCGAACCAGTAGGGTGCCAATCCCTGGACACCGGCCCCGACCCAGGTCCGTCCTGGTCCTGGACGAAAATCCTGTCGCACGCCGGCTACGAGATCCCACCACCGGGCGATGGCGCGGCCATAGAGCACGTCCACCAACGCCGCCTCGACTCGCCCGTCGTTCGATTCGCCCTCGGCGCGTACCCAGATGCGATTGAGATCGCCGCCGATCCATGACTTGTTGTCCCAGTTGGCGCCACCCGAGTCGTCGCCCTGCCACTCGAGCTGATCGAACAACACCATGACGTTGATCGGACGATCGTGTACGGCGTGGCCGGCGAGCGCGGGAGGAAATGCGGCAGCCCGGTCGGCGTCGGTCAGAGGCGGGATGGGCTCTTTGGGTGTCTGCTCTGCACCGGCGGCCGGGGTCTCCGGTTTCTGGTGTGCCGAATGGTCCTCGACCGGTGCCTTCTTCGCATCACTCGGCGCCGGCTTCGCTGGAGCCGGCTTCTGGCCGTGACCGGCATGAGGGTCCTGGGCAAACGCTGACACTGGATACGTCAGATACCACACGGCAATCAGTAGGCGAATCAGCGCGACCGGCCTCATTCCTCGACTCTCACTTCCCTGAACATCCCCGCTTCCATGTGCAGCAACAAATGACAGTGAAACGCCCAGCGGCCGAGGGCGTCGGCGCGGACGCGGTAACTCCGCTTCGTGCATGGAGGCATGTCCACCGTGTGCTTGCGGAGCATGAATTCACCCGCATCGTTCTCGACGTCGCTCCACATGCCGTGCAGGTGAATCGGGTGCGACATCATCGTGTCGTTGACGAGCACAATGCGCAGGCGCTCACCGTAATTGAGGCGCAGGGGTTCGGCGCTCGAAAACTTGAGCCCGTTGAACGACCAGACAAATCGCTCCATGTGACCCGTCAGGTGCAACTCGATCTCGCGGCCCGGGTCGCGGCCATCCGGATCATCAAAGAGATTGCGCATATCCGAATATGTGAGTACTCGCCGGCCATTACTGCGAAGACCGACACCGGGATCGTCCAACCGCGACATCGGCGCCATCGCCTGGTTGTCCACGAGCGGGTTGCCTTTTTCCGAGTCGGGATGCGTCTGCATCCCTTCCATGGACGTGTCCCCGGCCGGCATGGCGTGGCCGGCGTGTGGGTCCGGCTTCGCTTGAGCTGGGGGCATCGTGTGGCCAGCATGTGGATCTGGCGGCGCGGCGGGCGCGGGCGGCGTGACTTGGCCGGGCATGGTGTGGCCGGCATGGGGATCGTCCTTCGCCGGCGGCGCAACGGTCGCGGTCACGGCGCCCATCCCGGCCATGTCGCCATGCGACATCCCCATATCCATCATCGTCAGCAGTTGGCGCGGGTCGGGTTCGGGTATCGGCGCTTGCAGCCCTTGTCGAATGGCAAGCGTGCCCGCCGCATAGCCAGTGCGATCCAGTGATTGCGCGAAAATGGTGAACGCGTCCTGCCCTGACGGTTCCACGATGACGTCAAAGACTTCGGCGACGCCCATTCGGAATTCGTCGACGGTGACCGGGTGGATGTATTGGCCGTCTGCCGCCACCACCGTCATCTTGAGTCCAGGGATGCGCACGTCGAAGTACGTCATCGCCGAGCCATTGATGAAGCGAAGCCGGACGCGCTCTCCCGGCTTGAACAGAGCGGTCCAGTTACCGGCGGGCGCCGTGCCGTTCATCAAATACGTGTACGTTTCAGCACTGATGTCGGACAAATCGGTGGGGGTCATCCGCATCTCACCCCACATCTTGCGGTCCTCGAGCGTCGCATCAAGCCCCTGGCGCCGCACGTCCCGAAAGAAATCGCCGACCGTCCGCTGATTGAAGTTGAAGTAGTTCCCCTTCTTCTTCAGCTTCGCGAAAATGCGTGCCGGGTCGTTATCCGTCCAGTCGGACAGCATCACCACGTGTTCCCGATCGTATTTGACCGGGGAGGGCTTCAGCGGATCGATGACAATCGCGCCGTAGAGCCCGCGCTGTTCCTGGAATCCGGAGTGACTGTGATACCAGTACGTGCCGGCCTGTCGAACCGTGAACTTATACGTGTAGGTCTCCCCAGGCCGAATGCCGGAAAAGCTCAAACCCGGAACGCCGTCCATGTTCGCAGGCAAGAGAATGCCATGCCAGTGGATGGAGGTGTCTTCGCCACCGGTAAACGCGTTGCTGACGCGCAGCGTGATCCTGTCGCCCTCGCGCCACCGCAGCGTCGGCGCGGGAACGGTGCCGTTGACCGTGACTGCCATTCGTGAGCGTCCAGTGAAATTCATCAACGTCTCACCGATTCGAAGATCGAATTCAGTGCCAGACAGCTCCGTGGCCGGTCGCTGACCCAACGCCCATGCAGGCGATCGCCACAGCCCGAGACCGGCGACGGCACCACCGATAGCGAGGCCCTTGACGAACGTGCGGCGAGACGGAATGTTCCTGGCGGCAGCGCCCTTTCGTGACATGTCACTCTCCCAAGTCGTTGGCATTTATCGGTGTCCGCCCTTGTGCGGGGGCATCGGCGCCGGAGCCGCGGGGCTGTCGCTTTGCAGGAACTGTTCTTCGAGCAGTCGCTGACGAATCACGTCGGGTGACACTGGATTCATCCCCTCCATCTCCGTCAATTCCTCTGGCGTCAGCCGAGGCAGCCGGCGGATGAAGTGGACGAGCGGCCACGAGGACGATTGCGGGGATGGTTCGCCTGTGCCAAACGCCGGCATGCCTGTGAACCGAATGCCGTTCTCGATGATGTAGAACAGCTCGCCATCGGTCAGCTCTTGAGTTCGCGGCAACCGCATGTCGGGCGGCTTCGGAAAGAGACCGCGTCCCAGGTCGGTATTGCCGCTGCCATCATTGGCGTGACAGCTCGCGCAGTGATCCGCGAAATGCGCACGGCCGTCAGCGATGACCTCCGGCGTTGGTTGAATGGGATTCTTGACGTCGCGCGCGTGCCAGCCGATGGTCAAGTTCCGGGCTCGCGTCGCCAGCGCGGTTTCGAGAACGCCCGGCTGCTCGCGCGCGCTGAGCCCCGTGGACATCAGGTATACGAACCCTGCCGCGCCGACAACGACCGCAACTGCCAGCAAGAGTAGCGCGGCCTTCAAGATGGGTCTCATCCCGCTTAACACTCCTCGATCCGAAGATACTTCGGGCGACCACGGCCGACATTAATTTTGCTTAATCGATGCGCCGGCCGTGGTCGCCCGGAGGCGATGCTACGCGGGCATCTTCGCCATCTGACGGCACTCGATCGCGCACCGCCGGCATTCCTCGGCGCACCGTTTCATCTCGGCGCCATCAAGTTGCTCGCACGACTTCGCGCACTGGTCGCAGACATCCGCGCAGGTATCGCAGATGGCCGTGTGCGCGGGAGATCCGCGCAGCATGAAGTCCGCGCTGGTGGCGCAGATCTGCGCGCAATCAGCGAGTGAACGGATGTGATCGGCGGCGGCGTGCTTGCCGCCCTTCGACAGGCAATGGGTGAGTGTTTCGATGCAGACGTCATGACACGACTGGCAGGCATCGATACAGCTGCGCATCTCCGAGTGAATATGGGCCACGGTTCCTCCTGAACTGATCTACTGGGATGGCGGCCGTAATGGTGACGAAGGCAGGAATGGACCCACGGTGGACAGTGCGGGGCCATCTGCGGTGATCGAGAGAATTAGGGATACGGCCGCAACCCCTCCTTGCTCAGAGACATGCAAGAGGGCTTCCGATCAAGGCTCAGCCGTGTCGCCTTAGGCCAATTATGAAGAAGAATTAATCCCAGCCCGCGGGACCGGAGTTGCTGCACGCACCGACGGTCAGCGCGACGACGACGATTATCGCCATCGTCGCCTGGCGCTGACACGTCCTCTCGCCGCGACCCGCACCATCTGGCTGCACGATGTGGCGCAGCGGCGGAACCCCTCCGCGCATTTCCACATTCACCGGCGTGCCAGGAAGGCTTTCATCTGCGCGATCTCCCGTGTCTGCGAATCGACAATGCCGTCCGGCTTGAAGCACAGATCACGGATTTCCGCGTCACGAATGGCGGCTCGATTGCACATCAGGATCGCGCCGGAATGGTGCGGGATCATCGCGCGCACGAATTGCCGATCGCCCACGAGCCCCTGTGCTCGCGTGCCCCAGAATGCGAGAATGAACAGCAGCGCAAACAGCGCGTAGAGCAGAAGGTTCAACTTCCGGTTCGGATACATCATCCTCATCATCAGCAGCATGAGGATGCCCATCGGCGTCGCCATCGTCAGCGCCATGTAAAACGTATTGACGTTGTTGAACAAGTCACCAACGCTCCAGATCATGGTGAACATCACGAAGTACATGATGATCAAACTGATCAGAAGATTGAGACCGAGCATCATGTAATGGTGGCTGGTCATCTCATGGTTCATTTGGGGCTGTGCTGAGTGCTTTTCCATGTAGCGCTCCTCGTAAATGCTATTGATAGACGGCTCGACTCTTGCTTGTTCAGCCGCATGCGAGAGAATTCACCTCTTTTGACAGCGAAGCGTCATGAAGAACGTCATCGTCGCCACTGACTTCAGCGAGCCGGTGGGACCGCTTTGGGGTAACTGGTGGGGAGTACTCGGTAACGTCACCGCACGAACTGGAAGATGTGCTGCCCATACGGCCCCGAGGTTTGCAGCCGCGGTGCCAGACAACGCGGCGTTAGATTAATTCTTGCTAATCTTCGAGACGGCCGGGCTTCTGTCGGTAGCGTGGCCACATTCAATCCAAGCGTTTGGCGATCGCTTCGATCGCCTTCAGCCCCTGGCCGAACCGCGCCATCGCATCGCGATGCTGCGCCAGCTCTCCGTACGGCAGATAACGGACCTGGAGATCGGCGATGTGGCGGAATGCAGGGCGCCTGATCTGCGCGCGGACTTCCTCCTCGCGATCGTCCGGCGCCACGAGGAATAGTCCGTGGATCATGCGCTCCGAGCCGCCGAGGGCCAAGTCGAGCAGACGCACGATGCCAGAATAGATCGACGTGGTGTGCTCGACTTCGAATGCCGCAGCGACGCGCGCACTCTCGCGCTCGATCCAGATCACATCGATCAGCCGCACTGCATCGCAGCCCGGTGCGCTCGCTAGCGCCGCCGGCAGATCGGACAGGCACCCATCCCCGAGCGTCCCGTCCGCCCATTCACGAGCACGGTCGTTCGCGGCAACGTAGACGTCGAAGCCGAGAGCGCGTCCGAGATCGCGCAGCCATGCCTGCACTTCGGTATGCGTGCGATCGCCAGCGCCACGCGCGGCCGTCGTGCGTTGCGTACGCTGCGTGTCTTCGCGGACCTTGGCCAGGTCCGCCTCCCAGGAGGCGCGCGCCGCGGCGTCGCCATCGACAGGCGGCGCCGTGTAGCGGCCACTTCCGACGTCGAACAGCAACCCTGCGGCGGCGCCAAAATCGTTCGACAGGAGATCACGGTGCTCGTCGTTGAGGCGGCGGATTCCGTCGCGCATCGCCAGATATTCGTCCCAGCGCCCAAGCTTGACCCGCGCACCGGTGAGCGCGTTGTAGCCCTTCACAATCGCCGTGTTGAAGGGCGGAACGATGGTGGGGTGAAGAAAGTACAGAAGATTGGCTGCGGCAGGTCCCAGCCCCTTGATCTTGTGCGCGTCGAGCGCGCGAACAGCGTCGAGAACGTCATCCTCCGACGAGCAGCACGCGCAACGATGGAGGAACCGGCCGAACGCGCGCTGGTGGTCGGGGTTCTCGTAGATATCCGGAATCCGCAGCTTCGGCTTCCATAGGAAGGCATGGTCGGCGCCCTTGAACATTGGCCGCTGTTCGGCGATGGACCCGACGACGGTTTCGAGCGACGAGCCTTTGTAGACGTTGCCAAACGAGGCCGCCTCGATCTCCTTGACGACGGTGGACAGCCCGGCGCGGATCGAGCGGAAGTTCTTGAGCCGCTCTTCCCAGAGAAACCAGGTGCGGTAAGTGCTGCCCGAATCTTCGCGCCACCGCGCGATCAGCGCGCGCATCGGAGTGCTGGCCATCGACCCTCCAGCGCAAGTGTAGAGAGCGGCCGCGGCTGAAGCAAGGGCTCAGCTTGCACTTGTCGCGCTCGCGCGCGCATGCTGGTGGCAGGCGAAATGGAGCAGCAACGATGAAGCATGTTTCCGGTGATCCTCGCAGTGGTCCTCGGCGTCGGCGCCGCCGCGGCGCAGCAATCGAAGCCGCAAGGCATGATGGCGAAGTGTCAGGCGATGATGGCCGAGCACGACAAGATGATGGCCGACATGAAGGCGGCCGATCAGCGCCTCGACGCGCTCGTCGCGAAGATGAACGCAGCGACCGCTCAACAGAAGACCGACGCGACCGCGGCGGTCCTGAACGAGATCGTCGCACAGCGTAAGACCATGCACGCGGGCATGATGAAGATGCAGAACGGCATGATGATGCACACCATGGAGCACATGCAGGCCGGGACGGAGTCCATGGCCATGTGCCCCATGATGAAGAAGTAGCGGCCCGTCGGGACGACTAGAAGCGATACCCGAGGCTGAACGTTGCGCTACCGATCGTGTATGTGTCACCGCCGCCGATGATCGTCAGCGCTCGGAAATCCGGCCGCACGTACAACGAATCGGTGAGGGCGATGTTGACGCCGCCGCCGAAGCTGACTGCCGGATCGGTAAAGCCTTGCATGTGCCATCGGCCGTCGCCTGGCGCGGTGAATGCACCCATGCGGCGCGCGTAGAACATCGGCATCTGGCTCCCGGCAAAGGTCGGCCCCGTCACGGCGCTGTTGTTCCAGTCGAAACCGCCCATCATCCAACCCGGTCCGAAGCTCTGGCCCGTGGGCCAACCGCCCATCATGCCGGCACCAGGCACCGCGCCCCACCCCTGCCCGCTCTGGAGCGGTACGAGCTGACTGCCAGCCGGCACGCCCGATGCCATCATGCCGAACAGGCTCTGGTTTCCGAGATTGAATGACGCGCGATAGAGACCACCGCCGACGGCAACGTACGGCGAGACCTTACGGCCGGTCAGAAGATCCACCAGCAGGCTGGCGTTCAGATCGAACCCCATTTGGCCGGGCCCTCGATCGAGATAGACCCCGCGGCCTTCGAGCGACACGCGATCGTTGAAGTCGTATCCGATCGCCAGTCCCGCTGTCGCGCCGGCGTTGCCACTGCCGGCAGAGGCGCCTCCGAGCACGCTCAGCGACACCGGTCCTGCAGTGGCGGCCGCAGCATCCTGGCCCGCCCAACTCGCGCCGGCTGCCCCTGCCAGAAGGGCGATGGTGAAGAGCAACGTCTTTGATGTGTCCATACTGATTACCTCGACAAGAGACGATGATTAAGTGGCCGCCGTGATTAGTGTGGTGGGCGGCGGCGGCCCGCCTGCGCAGTCTCACGCCTTACACCGAGTTGCTCGAGCCCGCTTTCGATATCGGTCAGGCACGCGAGCTGACACGTGCTGTCGGGAGCCGTGCTGTCGCGGCGGCCGATCAACACGAGCGACAGCTCGACGCCCCGAGGGCGCGCGGCCGACATGTGCCAGGCCGCGTCGAATGGATCGAGCTCATACCGCGTCGCCCGTTCATCGTGTGGCAGCACCGCGTTGGCGATGCGAATCAGCGCACGAAACGTGTCCTGACACACAGGACAACCCGGCAGGATCGGTCTGTGGTCGTCGAGGGGGCTCCCGATCAATCGCAGCCGGTATCCCACGCGTGCGAGCGGGCGGCGCGCGCGCGGTGCGCGCTCCTCCGTCGTCACCTCATAGGCCACGTCGTGTCGACGGACCAGGTCGGCGAGTTCCGCCGCTGTCTCCCCCCACGTGATCGCCATAACCACCTCTCACTTCAGAAGAACGTGGTGCCCTGCGCCAGCGCAGCCGCCCGAAGCACGATCCGGCCGTCCTGCACCTCGCGGTCGATCGGCACGGGATTGCAGCCGCCCTTGACGACGTTGATCTGCGTGGAGGGGAACCGCTTGCGGCAGGCGTTGCAGACCATCAGGTCGCCCGACTGCCGATAGCCGCGCCGGGAGCGGAAGCACTCGCCGCACGCGTCGAACGCGGCGCGGACGACGCCGTCGCTGCTCTGCATGACGAAGAATCTCAATTCGCGACCCTCCGCCGTGGCGTAGCGATAGAACCGCGCCTGACCGTCGTCGAACTGGGCCGCGTCAAGGACCACGTCCGCGCCAGGCGCCGCGACTTCAGGGACACTCGACGAGAAGGTGGCACTGCTGGACGGCACACGGAATAGCATGAAGATCAACGTGCCAAGGAACAGAAACCCGACACCGAGCAGGAGCGCAGCCGGTGCGCCAGTCGAGCGCTGAGGCTCGTTGACGATCAGGACGCGCCGCTTGTGCCGATGCGAAGAGTGATAGTGCCTGCTCATGATGTGTGCCGACGGACCCAACGAATCGGACTGCGCGAGACCGCATCCCAATGCAGAACAAAGGCCGTGCCACGGCGAATCGCCCGCGAATCGCTCGTATTGGCTGGGCGCACGCCTGCCAGTGTCGGCTTTCGCGCAGCGCACTGCGCGAAAACACACAGTCAACGTTGTCCCGGCATGTTCACGGACGTGCCCCCGGCTGCGGGCAGATAGCACCCGGTGAGGTAGTCGATCACCATACGGTCTGCGCTGAATCGCCACGCGAGAGAACCGATCGAGTGCTTCATGCGGCGGACCCATCGCCGGGGCAGGCCATCGGCGTCACGCTCGAAGAACACTGGAATAACTTCGCGCTCGAGCGTGTCGTACAACGCACTCGCATCGCGCTTCCACTGCACCGAGGGATCGGCATGCACACCGCCCGGTCCGATCGCAAACCCGTTTTCGCCGTCACAGGCTTCAGCCCACCAGCCATCGAGCACCGACAAGTTCAAACCGCCATTCAGCGCCACCTTTTGGCCACTCGTGCCTGACGCCTCGAACGGCCGCAGCGGCGTGTTCAACCAGACGTCGACGCCTTGCACGAGATGTCGCGCCACGTTGATGTCGTAGTCCTCGACGAAGACGACGCGGCCATTGAAGCGCCGGTCGCGCGAGAGCTCGACAATCTCCCGGATCAGCGCCTTCCCTCCGTCGTCGCGCGGGTGCGCTTTGCCCGAGAAGACAAACTGCACAGGTCTACTTCGGTCGCTGATCAGACGCGCGAGCCGATCGCGATCGCTCAGCACCAGCGTGGCGCGTTTGTAAGTGGCGAACCTCCGTGCGAACCCAACCGTCAGCGCGTCAGGGTCCAGCGCCGCCTGCACGCGGACCCGCCGGCTGGCGAACTCAATCAGTTGGCGGCGCAGCGCGCAATGGATCTCCCACAGCTCGCTGTCGTCCGCGCGCTCAATCCCTCGCCACGTCTCCGGGCGGCTATGATGCGACATCCACTCGGCGCCGAGGTGACGATCGTACAGCCGGCGCAGGGACGGCGCGAGCCACGACGCCAGGTGCACGCCATTCGTGACGTGCCCGATCGGCACATCTTCCTCGACTCGCCCCGACCACACACGGTTCCACATCTTGCGCGCGACGTGCCCGTGCAGACTCGAGACACCGTTTCGGTGCCGCGATCCCTTCAAGCCGAGCACCGTCATCGTCAGCGGCTCGCGCGCGTCTGCCGCGTTCACGCGGCCGGTGGCGAGGAATCGAGCGCTGTCAACGCCAAGCCGCGACCGCAACCATCCGATCTCTCCTTCCACCAGCTCTGGGGTGAACCGATCGTGTCCGGCTTCCACAGGGGTGTGGGTGGTGAAGACGGTATGGAGGGCGGTTTCTCGTAGCGCATCGTCGAAGGTCATGCCGTCTTCCTCGACGCGCTCGCGCACCCGCTCGAGGGTGGCGAATGCGCTGTGTCCTTCGTTCAAGTGCAGCACCTGCGGACGAATCCCGAGCGCTCTCAACGCGCGCAAGCCGCCGATGCCAAGCAGGATCTCCTGCTGTATCCTCGTGCGCTCGTCTCCTCCGTAAAGCCGGCCCGTCAAGCCGCGCAGCGCCGGTGGATTGGGCGCGACGTCTGAATCCAGCAGCAGGAGCCTCGCGCGACCGACGTGCGCCAGCCACACGCCGGCGTGGAGCTTCTCGCCGCCACACTCGACCTGAATCAGCAGTGCGGAGCCGTCCGGCGCGGCGGCGCGGACCAGCGGCAGCGCCTCGATGTCGGTCGTGCCGTAGTCCTCCTGCTGCCAGCCGTCAGCGTTCAACCGCTGCCGGAAGTAGGCCTGAGCGTAGAACAAACCAACCCCGACAACCGGCAGGCCGAGATCGGATGCGCTCTTGAGAAAGTCTCCGGCAAGCACGCCAAGGCCGCCCGAATAGAGGGGCAGCGATTCGTGCAGGCCGAATTCGGCCGAGAAGTAGGCAATCGGTGTGACGCGCATCACGCCGGCATGCGCGTCACACCATGTGCGGTCGCTTGTGAGATATTCCTCCAGGCGGCGGTACTGAAAACTGATCCGGTTGTCGAGCGATTGGCGCTCGATGCGCGCGGCCACTTCCTTGTCTCCGAGACGCTTCAGCAGTGCCACCGGATTGTGGTTGGTTTCACGCCAGGCAACCGGATCCAACTCGCGGAACAGCTCGATGACGTCGGGCTGCCACGTCCACCAGAGGTTCAGCGCGAGTTGCCGGAGGCAAACGTGGGCGGCTGTGCGATCGGTCACGCCGTCACCTGGGAGCGTCAAGTCGATCGGCGATTCGCGCCGGCGGTCGTGGTGCGTAGTAACCGGCGCGTGTCCGCACATGCGCGCCGGCCTGTGCCGGCACCCTGACAGACAAACGCCGCCACGATCCATCGTTCGCTGTACCGGTGGGAAGAAACGCCAGGCGGTACAAGTGCCGCAGCTCAGCGCCGATTTCCCTGTAGACAGGTTCGAGTTTCTCCGGGTCTTCCACGGCAACGGCGCGTCCGCCTGTGTCATTAGCCAGTTGAAACAGCTCTCGCGGTGTCGGCAGCGCGCGACCTTTCTCATCCGCACGGAGAGAGACGGTGTAGACGAGGACGCTGCTCTGCCGCGCCTGTTCGAGCACATCGTCGAACGCTAGGAGGCTCTTTGTGTCTTCGCCGTCCGAGAGGATGACAATCGCCTGTCGGTACTCGGTGGTTTCACGCCGCCGCAGCTGCTCGAGATCGCGAAGGCCGATCGAGAGGCTCTCGAAGAGCGCCGTCATGCCGTGAGCGGAGAGGCCGGCGATTGCATCTTCTGCCGCGGCGCGATCGATGCTGAAGAACAGCGGCCGTTCGGTCCGATCGCCGAAGGCGATGACTTCGAGCAGGTCGTCAGGACCCAATGTGCGGATGAAGGCCGACGCCGCAAGCTTCGCGCGGTCCATTTTCAGTCCTCGCATGCTCGCGCTGCGGTCCACCATCAGGACGACCGCCAGCGGGACACGGCTGCCAGGTGAGAAGAACTGAATCTCGCGCGGCCTGCTGTCGTCGAGCACGAGGAAATCGACGGCCGTGAGCTCCGGAACGAAACGGCCGTCGCGATCCTTCACGTAGACGTCGAGCGCCACCACGTCCACGCCACTGCGAAATCGCGGTTGCGTCTGGGCAACAGACCGGTCAGTGGCGATGGTCACGGTCGCGAGCGCGAGCACGATGAGCAATGGGAACCTGACAACCATGCTCCAGTGAAAGGCAAGCGTCATGCCAGTCGGCCATCAGCGGAGCGTGAAATCCATGATGACGCTCACGAGCACGTCAACTGGTGTGCCACCGCGCCGCCCTGGAAGAAACTGCCAGGCTCTCACCGCCTCGATCGCCTGGGCATCGAGACCGCGATCGAGCGAGCGCAGCACGCGCACGTCGCCGACGTCGCCCGTGTGGAGCACCACGACTTCGAGCATCACCGATCCCTGAATCCCATTCCGCATGGCGTCCGGCGTGTAGGAGGGCCTGACCTGTCTCACCAGAATCGGCGAGGACACGCCTCCGCCTGCCCGGTAGACGCCGCCGCCCGTTCCGCCGCCGGTGCCCGGTCCCACACCAGGTCCGCGGCCCGACCCAATTCCGCTCCCCTCGCCCGCTCCCGCGCCTCCTCCCGAGCCGGGTCCCTGCGACGACACAGAGGCCGGCAGGCCGTCGAGTACGCCAACTTGTGCGGTGACGCCAGCCGCCAGCGGTAATGCTGGAATCGCAACCTGCTGCGCAGGCAGGAGGGTGTCGAGCGGTTGTGTATTCGCGACAATCGGAGGGGCGACAGGACGCGTGATGCGGTCGCGCCCGGCGGCGAGTGCGCGCGATGTCGGCGCGCGGGTGCGGTTGCCGCCGCCACCGCCGCCGCCACCGGGCCCAGGCAGAGCAAGGAATACCATGCGCGGCGCTTGCACGCGCGTCTCTTCCTGCACCAGTGGTGACGGGCGGCCGTTGCCGATCACGATTACAAGCAGCACGGCAAGCGCATGGATGGCAAGCGAAACCGTGAGCCCGCGCGCGCGTGTCTCAGAGCGCCGACCGGGGAGCCTCGGCGAGGGCAGATTCAGAAACGGACTTGCGTCGACTTCCGCTGCCACCAGTGTCGGCGCGTGATGGGATTGAAGCTCAAGGTGCATTCAGTGGTGTTGGCGAACAGCCGCGGCCACCGGCGCGGGTCGGCGCGGAAGGGCCAGCGGCGTCCTGGGAGTGACGGAACCGGATCGATCCAGCGAGAGCGATCGCCTGGGTCGCGGGCCGCCAGATATCGGCGCACATCAACCTGTTTGAATGACATTTGCCCGGCCGTCGCGAGGTCACCCGGCGATATCGGCGTCGCCGCAGCGGCCTGCGCGGCCGGTAATGGGCCAGCGAACGCACTCGTCGCTGCGATTCCGCCCGTGACACCGGAAAGAATCGCGGACACGACAAGTACCGGCATGGTGTGGACAAGCACCCTGCACGCCTTCGTCTGGCCCATCATGCAGATTCGAAGGGCAACACGAATGCCATCGGAGTCTCGACCGATTAGCGAAGGCGCTGCGCAAAACGCCCACGCCAACACGGGAGGGCGCCCATATTGCACGTTTCCAGACACCTGCTGGAGCAAAAGCAACAACGTACGACGATCGAGGGCCACCCTCCTCCCCGGTTGGCAACAGCGGAGCTCGGGCACATCTGTTGCAGATGCGCCCTGCAAGCGCCCCTCTTCGGCGTCGTTCCAGGGAGTCGACTATGCGTGAAAAACTCTTCATGTTCGGTCTGGCGGCGCTGTTCGTTGAGAAGCTTCTCTTGTTGGGTCTGGCAGCATTCTTCGTTGGCCACCTGCACACCCAGAACGCAGCCCGGCAGACAGCATCATCGACGGTCTCGTCGACCAGATGCGCCAGTTCCAGCGGGGATCTACATGAGTTGTCGAATACCCCCCAACAGTCGCGAGCAGTAACGACGCGATGAACCTGTTAGCGGGGTATATCGACTGAAGTCTGCGGGAGGTGAACATGGCGACTCAACACGCGTTCGTTGAAGACGACGTACTGCCTCGGGTTCGCGCCGAGTATCTGGAGATGCCTGGTCTCCGTCTGAACCCGGCCCAGGCGCAACGGCTGTTGGGGTTGGAACAGTGTGCGTGCGAACGAGTGCTGGCCGCGCTGATCGAAACCAAGTTCCTGCGGCGGCTCGCGGACGGGACTTTTGTCAGGTTCGATTCCCGATAACCTCTCCTGGAGATCACGACCCGGGGGCGTAGTAGCCCGTCCGGGTTGACAGGGTGACGCCGGGCCTCGTGGTGCGGACGGTGATGTCCCGCCAGCGGCCGTCGTGCGTCACGTTGTTCGGATAGTAGGCGAGCAGATACTGATTCCGCAGCTCGTCGGCGACCAGCAGGCAGACCTCCTTGCATCGTTTGGCGGCGACGATTGGATAAGTCCAGCCACCCGTGCCGTCGGTGAGGCGCTCGAGCACTGCCACCGGGCCGGATCCACGCAGGCGTTTCCATAACGACCGCCCATCTCGATCCCGCGCTGATCCGGCCAGCAGCGGCGCCTCGCCCGCCATCTCGATGCCGATCGCGTAGACCGGCACCTCCGACCGACGGACCGCCTCCACCGCGTCGTCCAATTTCGCACGGCTCGCGGTGTCCTCACCGTCGCTCAGGATCAGAATCGCGCGTTTCTCCTTGCGATCCGGCATCGCAATAGCCTTCGCACCTTCGAGGACTGCGTCATACAGACGCGTGCCGCCCTCAGTGCGGAGCTCCTTGGTCTCGCGTGCAATGGTCTTGGCGTCCAATCCGAATTGTCCCAACTGATCGATCCCGTCGCTGAACGCGATCACCAGGGCTTCGTCCTGTTGCTGGAGCGCACCGACGAAGTTGACGACGGCGTCTTTGGCGTGCATTAGCTTCTCGCCGCCCATGCTGCTGCTCTTGTCGAAGAGCACCACGACGCTGATGGGCGACTCGTGATGGCCGAAATGTGCGATCGCCTGTTCGGTCCCGTCCTCAACGAGGCGGAATTCGTCGGGGCCGATGTCGTGGACGATCTTTCCCGCCGCGTCGCGGGCCGTCACGCTGAGGCGCACGACATCGACACCGGCGCGAAAGCGCGGGCCGTGTTGCTGCCCATGCGTCGGGGGCTGCTGCGCCGCCCGAAGGCCTGTCGCGCGCATCGCGGCAAAGGCGGCAATCGTCAAAATCCGTCGACGGGAGATTGTGGTGTTCATGGCGCTCCGGCGCCACATTCCACGGGTGGGTCCAATGGCGCCGCCTCCACGGGCTGATGACGAGTGTTCGCGCGCGTCGCGCTGCCCGAGTGCGGGTTGGCGAGATGCAGACTCGCATCGAACAGCTGATCGAGACCCTTCACCGTCGCGAGAATCTCAGCGCTCGCCGTCGTGATGGCGAGTGCCGCTTCTCGTGCGGCGGGATCGTGCAACTGGTGGAGATCGCTGGCCGCCACCGCGATGCGCGCGACGCGCGGCTCGATCTGCGTGGAGGTCCTTCGGGCGACGAGTGCGAGCGTGGCGAGACGCTCGGCCCGCAGCAGTTGCTGAACGATGGCATCGACCCTCAGGCCGAGCAGCTGAAAGCTCTCGACGACGCGCCCGACTTCATCTGTGGCAGCAGGCCGCTGCGGCATGCGCCAATGGCCGCGCTCCATCTTCTCGATGCCGTCCCGGATGCGATCGATCGGCTCGAGGACCAACCGCGACAAGGCTGCGTTCACTCCCAGACCGATGAGCACTAGAAGACCCGCCGCGTACAGGGCATGCATAACGAGAGTGCGACGGGCGACCGCTTCGGGGCTGATCGCACCCTCGACCGGCGGCGCAGTGGTTTCGATGGTGACGTCGTGCGCGTGCATCGCGTGCGCCGCGACGAGGGCGCCCCGCTCGTAGCGGGCGTCAAGCCAGCCGAGGACCGCTACCGTTACGGCGACGACTGGGAGCAGAAACAGGTTGAACTTCCACCGCAGCCCACGACGGGTCATGATGCACCTCCAGCCCCAATCGCCGGCGCGGCCAGTACCGGCGATGGCGGTGGCGCAGGAAGGGTCATCACGAACCGTAACCCGTCATCCAGCCGCTCGGCCCTCAGCGTGCCGCGCTGGTTCTCGACCAGCCTCCACGCGGTCGCCAGGGCCAGCCCGCGGCCGCGCCACAATGGAGGAAACGGATCGAATATGTCGCCGATGGCGATGCCGCTCTGCGCATCGTGGATCACGATGGCCACGGCCGGCGGGTTCGCTTGGACGACCTCCACGTCAATGCCCGTACCGCGCAATTCCGATGAACCTGCCAGCATGAGATTGAGCAGCGCTCGTTGCACCTGCTCCGCATCACCCAGGGCCGGGACTGGCACGGAAGATCTCCGGGCGCGAATGGTGACACCGCGCCCAGACAGTCCGGGACGCGCCAGACGCGCCGCGCTCTCCACGGCGGCATTCAAGTCGATCGCGCTGGAAGACGGCGGCGCAGGCTCCGCGAATTCGAGGAACTCCGACACCACGGCGTCGAGTCGGCGCGTCTCTTTGCGCGCGAGCGCGAAGAACTCACGTCTGGGATGGGCAGCTGGAAACTCGGCTTCCAGAATCTCGAGGCAACCGAGCACGCCACCCAACGGGTTCCTGATCTCGTGCGCCATCCCCGACGCGAGACGGCCGACCGTGACCAGACGATCGACGCGGAGGCGCTCATCCATCTGCGCCTTCAGGCGGCCATACGCGTCCTGGAGTTCCATCGCGGCGTGCCGGTAGCGGTTGCGCTCCGCACGGAGCCGGTCGGCGAGCACGCCGGTTGACGCGGCGACGATGTTGAAGAGGGTGATCTCGCCGTACTGCTCGACGACTGATACGGACCAGCCGTGCCAGTGCAGGATGACGTGAGGCAGATAGAGCAGGCTCGCAAAGACCGATGTCGCAAGCCCGCCCTTCAGTCCGTAGCCAACGGCCCCCACGACAATCGGCACGTAGTACAGACGCTTGAAGATCTCGTGCAGCACGACCGAGTGAATCGCCGTCACGTAGTGGAGAACCGAGATGGCGACAATCGCGGCAACGATGCCGATCGATGCGAGATGTGTTTTCCAGACAGGCTGGGCGCGATCTGCTTGGAGTGGCGATGCCGCGTTGATCGCCGACCCGCGAGAGGTCGACGTCTCGAGAAGGGGCATTCCGGCGGTGACGCCATCGGTTCCATTCATATGCGCCGTTCCCCTCGCATTCACGTCGTGACGAGTCGTTCGCGGATCCGGCGGCCGAGGTCTTCAGCTACCACGAGCCGATCGTCGACGGCTCGACGCGTCTCGGCGTCCACCCCGGCAAGCCGCACAGCTCTCGCCACATTCAGCATCACCGCCGCTTGCTCCGCGAGCCCGCGCTCGATCATGTTGATGTCCCACATCGGCCGGCGGCTGGCCCACCAGAATTGGCAACTGTGAAGGGCCCGATCGAGCAGGCCCCGCGCGATGTCGGCATGCCGCCGCGCCTCCGGTATTTGTGCCACTCGGCCGGCAATCTCCACGAGCTCGATTCCCAATCGCAGATGTCGCCACAAGCAGGCATGAACGCGATTGTGGGGATCGTCCCAGAGCGGGTACGGCAGGCCGGCCTCGAGATCCGCCCCGCTCGTGCTCCAGGACGACGCCTTCGGGCTCACGCATTGACCTTTGGGGAACCGGGCCACGAGATCGCTGACAGTCGCCACCGCAAGTTCCGGGCCGAGCCCAGGCGCGGACGACGCGAGCAGGTGACGGTGTTGTTCCGCCAGGTTGACGCCATCGCCCACGTCGGCCGCGCCGTCTGCGGGCGGTTCCGCATCGAGCTGCGCATAGACGTGCGCCAGGAACAGCCGCTCCCACTCTCTGTGATGATGCCCGAACGTCTCGGCGTCCATGGCCGTGACGACGTAGCGCGGCGACCGATGGCCGTCACGCGCCATCGCGTGGAGGTGGTCCACGAACGCAAAGCCGTCGATCGACTGGAAGCTGATGCGGTTGCTGATGATGTCGTCGCGAAACAGGACCGCCAGGTGCGGCTGCTCCGCGACGCGGTGGACCACGCGCATGGGCCAGTCTGTCGGACAGGCCACGCCACCGGCCAGCACCCACTGGTGGCCGGTGTCTGTGACAGGTCCGGCGAGCGATGGCCCGTACGCCAACTCCGGCGGAAAGAATCCCGCTGGGCGGTACGCCTCGCCAAAGGCGCGACGATTGATCGCCTGGTTCAGGGCAATCTGCCGACGGATCTCACTATCAGGCAAGAGCGGCAGGATCGGGTGGTACATCGCCGAGCCGGTCAGCTCGATGCGGCCGCGCTCGGCGAGGGCCCGCAGCCCGCGCAGAATGTCCTCATGCCCACAGTCGGCCAGCATCTCGGTGAGCGCGCCGTTGATGTTCACGGTCGCGCGGGCGCGGTCGAACTCGCCAAGCAGATCGATCAGTGGCCGATACGACTCCTGGCAGATCTTCTTCAGGACCGCAGGGAACTGCGTCGGCGGCTGGTAGAAATGAAGCACCGGAGCCCAATAGATCAACGTTCGCTCCCACTGCACTGTGGGCAAGAACGGTGCCTGCACGTGCTCGGCCAACGGCGATGGCCTCGGCCAGTATTCGCGCGTGAGCGACGCGCGACTGTGTGATTTGCAACGGCATCACCGCCAGGGTGTTTGAAAACAGTCAGGCCCACTAATCAAGCCGCGTAGGCGACATCCACGCATACCGCATACGGGCTCGAGGGTCTCGCCAACGCCAGCCAGCGACGCGACTGACCTTGGGGCGTCGGGGTTCTGCTATAGTGTGGCGATGCCTTGGTGGCGCCGCAGCTGGCTGGCTCGCACGGTGGTGATGGTGTTGTTGCTTTGGACGGCAGCAGATCTCACCAACTCGAGCCTGTGCGCCCTCGATGACGAAGGCTTGAGCGCGACGGTGCCGGTTACTGCCGGCGCGACGACAATTGATCAGGGTTCACCCAGCCAGATTCCGCCGCCTCAGCCCGCAAAACCGCACATCGACGACTGCTTCTGCTGCTCGCACTGCGTGGAAGTGCAGGGCCTCGCGCCCGCACTTGCTTCCGCGTCGGTGAACCGCACAGTGCAGCCGCTTGTGTTGCCAGCCCCGCGCATTTTCGGTGCTCGGCTGTACCACCCTCCTCTCGTCTAGCTCCAGAAAAGCCTACTGACTGCGTGATGTCCGCGCGGTCGACCGTTTGTTGTACGGCTCCGCGTCGAATCGGGCGGATGCCGTTTTCTGGAGTTCTCCATGCCTCGTGTACTGCTGCTGTTGTTGTTCTTCGGAACGGCGGTCCGTTCCGTCTTTGCTCAGGATCTCGTCGTTCCGCCTCGATTGAGTCTGGACGAGGCGTTGCGCCTCGCGAAGGAGCGAAACCCTACGCTCGCTGCTGCGCTCGACTCGGTCGAGATTGCCGAGTCTCGTGGTATCGACGCTCGGGTGCGGCCCAACCCAGCCGTCACGTTTGAGTCCGGCAACTATCCGCTCTTTGAATCCCCTCGTCCGCCGTTTCGCGACAACCAGGAGCTGACGCTGCGAATTGACCAGGAGATCGAACTCGGAGGCCGCCGGGACCTTCGCATTCAGACGGCTGAAGCGGGCACGTCTGTCGCTCAGGCAACCTTTCAGGACCAGCAGCGTCGTCTCGAGTTCGAGGTGCGGCGTTCCTATTTCGGCGTGGTGCTCGCCAAGGCCGACGCCGATGTCGCGCAGGCCGCACTCGATGAAATCGACAAGGTCATCAGCCTGAATCGTGCTCGATTCGACCAAGGTGAGATCTCTGGTGGCGAGGTTCGGCGGATTCAAGTGGAGCGTCTCAGGTTCGTCGACGACCTGTTCAATGCCCAGCTCGCGCTCCGGAACGCCCGCAGCACGGTCCTGGCGCTGCTGAACGCCCCAGACCTTGGCGTCGAATTCGACGTCACCGAAACGCTCGCGCCGAGTGCCGCGACAGCCACTGTCGACGCAACGCAACCGGCGCCACTGCTCGACGCAGCGTCGCTGCGAACCCAGGCGTTGGCTCTGCGGCCGGACCTCCAAGCGGCCCAGCGAGACGTGCAGCGCGCCGACACAGAGACCCGACTCCAGCGCGCCCTTCGTACACCGAACATCACAGTGGGCGGCGGTTATCGACACGACTTTGGTTCCAATGCGGTCGTCTTCGGCGTCACGGTTCCCCTTCCGCTGTCGAATCGGAATCAAGGAGGCGTGGCGAGGGCGGACGCCGAGCGACGCCAGGCGGCGAACCTTGCCGCCGCCGCAGCCACAACCGTGCTGCTCGACGTCCAGCAGGCAATCAATGCGGCCGACGTCTCACGGGCGCGCGTGCAGTACATCGAGCGGGAATACCTGACGCCAGCCCGGGAGTCACGCGACATTATTTTGGCCTCCTATCGGCTGGGTTCGGCAAATCTGATCGACTTTCTGGATGCTCAGCGCGCATTCCGCGACACGCTCCGCACCTACAACCGGGCGCTGTACGACCAGCGCGTCAGCTTCTTTCAACTGGCGTCCGCCACCGGCGGAGCGAATGCACAGGTGACACGATGAACGAACAAATTTCGACAGCCGACCGCGGCGCCGCGTCACGCATGCTCCCATTGGCTCTCACACTGGTGCTTGGTATCGCGGTGGGGGCGGCTGCACTCTGGCTGTTTACAGACAGGCCGGCCGCTGAGCCTACCACCGAGGAACACGCCAACGAGTTGCCCGCGGGCGTTGTGGAAGTCCCAGAGGCGGCGCAGAAGAACGCCAGTATCGAGGACAACAAGGTCGCCACGACGCGCCTCCCCGGGACACTCGAAGTGACGGGCATCGTCACGGCCGATGAATCTCGTGTCGCACATGTGCGCCCTCTGGCAAAGGGCGTCGTCGAGAAGATCAGCGTCAGCCTTGGCAGCCGCGTTACCGCGGGCCAACCGCTGCTCATGTACGACAACATCGAGCTCGGCCAACTCGTCGGCGACTTCTTGACCGAGCAGTCGGCGCTGCGCCAGACACAGACGGATCGCGAGGTCAAACGGACCGGCCTGGCACGCGCTGAGGCGCTGATCAAGATCGAAGCCATTGCGCAACAGGAACTCGACCTCCGGCGTGCCGAGTTTCGCAACTCGGAGGCCGCTGTCGCGAGCGCCGAAGCGCGCGTGTCGCGAGTCGAGGAGCAACTCCATCGCTTCGGGCTGACGGACCAAGACCTGCGCGCCCTGAGACCCGATGCGAACGAGGCGCCTCATCGCGCCGCTTCGCACAGCACTTTGAGAGCACCGTTTGCCGGCGTGATCACCAAGTTCGACGTTGCCGTCGGTGAGGTCGTCGAATCCGACAAGGAGCTGTTCACCGTCGCAGACATTTCCACCGTGTGGGTGCTGGCCGACGTCTACGAGAAGGACATCGCCAAGATCACGACAAACGGCAGCGTCACGGTGAAAGTGGATGCGTATCCCGATCGAACGTTTACAGGTCGCATCACGCATCTGAGCGACCTCATCGATCCCGCGACACGTGCAGCGAAGGTCAGATGCGTGGTCGATAACCGTGACGGCGCGCTCAAGCTGGACATGTTCGCCAAGATCACGCTCGGCACGGTGGACGAGCGGCAAGCGATCACGGTGCCGGCTGATGCGGTTCAGCAAGTCGACAATCAGGCGGTCGTTTTCGTTCGTCAGTCCGACACGCGCTTTGAACGCAAGAACGTTCAAGTCGGGCGTCGCACGGGAGACCTCGTCGAGATACTCGGCGGCCTCGCTGACGGAGAGATGGTCGTCGGCAAGGGCAGCTTTTATCTGAAGACAGCACTGTTGCGCGAACGCATCGGTGACGAGCACTGAGGCGCATATGCACAGGCTGATCGACCTCTCACTCCGCAACAAGTTTCTCGTGCTGATTCTGACCGCCGTGATGGTCGGCTTCGGCATTAACTCCATGCTGCGCCTGCCCATCGACGCGGTGCCTGACGTCACGCCAAATCAAGTGCTGGTGCTGACGCAGGCCCCCGGCCTCAGTCCGGTCGAAGTCGAGCGCTTCATCACGTTCCCTGTGGAGACCGCCATGAGCGGACTCCCAGGCATTACGGACATTCGATCCATCTCACGGTTTGGCCTGTCGTCGGTCTACATCTACTTCGAAGAAGGCATGGACCTGTATTTCGTCCGCCGGCTGGTCATGGAGCGTCTGCCGGAGGCCCGGGAGGCCATTCCTGAAGGCATGGGCACACCGTCCATGGGGCCGATCAGCACCGGCCTTGGCGAGATCTATCAGTTCGAAGTGCACGGCAAGGGCAAGTCGCTGATGGATCTCCGCAGTGTCCTCGAGTGGGACATCGCGTTTCGCCTTCGGTCGGTGCCGGGTGTCGTCGAGGTCAACTCGTACGGCGGCGAGATGAAGACCTACGAGGTGCAGATCGACCCCGACAAACTGGTCTCCTACAACGTGCCGCTCGACACCGTATTCGAGGCTCTCGAGCGCAACAACGCCAACGCTGGTGGCGCGTACATCGAACGCGCGCAGGAGCAATACGTCATCCGCGGCGAGGGCCTGGTCGAACAGCTCAGCGACATCGACAACATCGTGGTGAGTGCCGGCGAGGGTGGGACGCCCGTGTACATCCGGAATCTTGGCCAAACCGTCTTTGCGCCACAGGTCCGCCAAGGCGCCGTCACGCGTGATGGTCAAGGCGAGACCGTCACCGGTGTCGTGATGATGCTCATGGGTGAGAACTCGAGGGTTGTCGCGGGTCGCGTGAAAGATGCGCTGGAGGACATCAAGCGCAGTCTGCCCGAGGGTGTCACCATCGAGACGTACTACGACCGCACGGAGCTCGTGCAGAAGACGATCAGCACGGTCCGGACCAACCTGATCGAAGGCGGCGTGCTTGTTGTCGCCGTCCTTCTGGTCCTGTTGGGAAACGTCAAAGGCGGCTTGATCGTCGCCGCAGCGATTCCCTTGTCGATGCTCTTCGCATTCACCGGCATGGTGCAGGCCGGGCTGTCCGGGAACCTCATGAGTCTGGGGGCGATCGACTTCGGTCTGATCGTCGACGGGTCGGTCGTCATGATCGAGAACATCGTGAGACGGCTCGGCGAAGCCCGAGGGTCGGCCTCACGGGAGGAAGTCGTCCGAGAGGCGGGTAAGGAGGTGGCGCGGCCGATCTTCTTTGCCGTGCTGATCATCATCATCGTCTACCTTCCGATTCTCACGCTGGAGGGTGTCGAAGGAAAGATGTTCCGGCCGATGGCCCTCACGGTGGTCTTCGCGCTGGTCGGCTCGCTGATTCTCGCGTTGACGCTGATGCCGGTCTTGGCGGCGCTCGCGTTCCGGAAGCACACCGAAGAGCGGGAGCCGCGCGTCGTCCACTGGCTCAAGGAGCGGTACCGGCCAGTCCTCGGTTGGACGCTTGATCACCCTGGCCTGACGGGTGGCCTCGCGGCCGGCGTCTTCGTGTTGTCCCTGGGTCTCGTGCCCTTTATGGGATCCGAGTTCATCCCCCGGCTCGATGAGGGTGCGATCGCCGTGCAGGCTTGGCGCCTGCCGAGCGTCGCGCTGACCGAGTCGGTCAAGAGCACCACGATGATCGAGAAGACCCTGAAGAGGTTTCCCGAGGTGGTGACGGTCGTGTCACGCACGGGCGTGGCGGAGATTCCGACCGATCCGATGGGCCTCGAAACGAGCGACATCTACGTGATCCTGAAGGATCACGGCGAATGGACCACCGCCGGCGATCGCGAGGGGTTGATCGAGAAGTTCAACGAGGCGCTCGAGGCGGAGGTCCCCGGGAACGTCTTCAGCTACTCACAGCCTATTGAGTTGAGAGTCCAGGAGCTGATCGCCGGCGTGCGGTCGGATGTGGCGATTACCGTGTTTGGTGAGGACCTTGACCAACTGCGGCGGGTCGGCGACCAGATCGTCGGTGTCGTCGGCGGCGTCGCCGGCGCGGCAGATGTGAAGCTGGAGCAGACGGCCGGCTTGCCGTACCTGCGGGTGCGCATCCGGCGCGACGAGATCGCGCGCTATGGCATCAACGCGTCCCAGGTGCTCGACGCCGTGCGGACGATGGGCGGACGGCCGGTGGGAGAAGTCCTTGAAGGTCAGCGACGTTTCTTGATGCAGGTCCGATTCACGGAGGATCATCGCTCAAACGTCGAGGCGATCGGAAATATCAAGATCGCGGACTCGCGCGGGCGGATGATCCCACTGTCGCAACTTGCCGACATCGTGCTGGAAGACGGGCCGGCCCAGATCAGCCGCGAGAACATCCACCGCAAGATCAGCATCGAAGCCAATGTGCGCGGGCGGGATCTCGGCAGCTTTATCGCCGATGTCCAGCAGGCAGTGGCTGCACGCGTCCGGCTGCCTAACGGTTACTACGTTGAGTACGGCGGCCAATTCGAGAACCTGCAGCGGGCCTCTCGTCGTCTGGCCCTGGTGGTTCCTCTCGCGCTGTTCCTGATCTTCGTGCTGCTCTACACCACATTCAACGCGGTTAAGCCGGCGGTCCTGATCTACTTCAACATTCCTGTTGCGGCGACCGGTGGCGTCGTCGCGCTGTTCCTGCGCGGGATGCCGTTCAGCATCTCCGCAGGCGTGGGCTTCATCGCATTGTTCGGCGTTGCCGTCCTCAACGGTGTCGTGATGGTCTCGTACTTTCGCGAACTGCGAGAGCGCGGACTCAGTGTCGACGACACCGTTCGACAAGGTGCCGAGCTAAGACTCCGCCCGGTGCTGATGACGGCGCTCGTCGCCGGACTTGGATTCGTGCCGATGGCGCTCTCGACAAGTGCTGGGGCTGAGGTTCAGCAGCCACTGGCGACGGTGGTCATTGGTGGGCTCCTGACATCGACCGCGTTGACGCTCTTGGTGTTGCCGGCCCTCTACCGGTGGTTCGAGCGCGAGCGTCCCGAGGTCGAACTCTGAACGCTGCAGTGAGTTGGCTTGTCGACACCAGAAGAACAGCGCCTGATCAATTCGAGGGAGCACTCCATGATGTACGAGGTGAAATCGATCATTCGGCCTGAACGGGTGGCGGCGGTCGTCCAGGCGCTGCATGAGATTCCGGATGTTCCGGGCCTGACGATATCCGTGGTTCGCGGAATCGGACGACGAACACCCGCCGCGTCTGCCGCGGCGGCGGAGTTCGGTGAGACCGAGATGGCAAAGCTCGAGGCCGTCGTGCCGGAGCAGCTCCTACAGCGCGTCGTCGATACGGTCCGGGATGTCGCCGGAACGGGTCGTGCCGGCGATGGAAAGGTGTTCGTCATACGCGTCGAAGACGCCGTGAAGGTTGGGTCGGGCGCACGCGGCTCCGGCGTTCTGTGAGGTACTGAGCCGAGAGACAGGGCGGTCGGCCACAGACGGGTTCCTTGGAGATGTCATGAGAATTCGATCGTTCGCAATCAGGAGGCGGAATCGGCGAGAGTCTCCGTGGTGGGGTCGTGCGGCCTTGGCGCTGATCGCACTGTTGGTCGCCGCTTTTGTCGTCATCGCAATCCGCAACGTGCGGAGACACGACGAACTCACACGGTGGCGCAGTTCTCTTGAATTGGCGGCCGGCAACCCATCGTGGCCCGAGTGGTCGCCGGCTTGGCCGGCGCTGCCCGAGCTACGGCCACGACGCCGCAGGCCACCGCAGGATCTGCGCGGCGTCTATGCCTACGCCGCGACCCGTGCCGATTTGCTCGCCCAGATCCCGTGCTTTTGTGGGTGTGCCGCAGAGGGGCACCGAAGCCTGTTGAACTGCTTTGTGACTGGATTCGGGAGAGACGGAACGCCGACGTGGACCGATCACTCGTTCGATTGTGAGATGTGCGTCCATATCGCTCGGGAGGTCATGCTCATGGACTCGCAGGGCTTGAAGCCCGACCACATACAGGACGCCATCGATGAACAGTATTCCCACGGCCATGTCCGTACGCCGACGCCGTTTGCGAGTCATCGAAGGGAGGCGCACCCATGATCGACCATCGTGATGTCGCGGACCGATGGGATTGGTCGTCCACGATTGTCGTCGTGCTGATTGTCATCGTGGTGCTGGTCCTCACGTTCGAGGCATGGACGCCCCACTTCTGAGTGAATCACTAGATACAGCCGTAGCAACAACGATCTGCGAACTTTGTTGGAGGCTATGAGTGGAGCACGTTCGGATCGAGCTGCCGATTCTGCTGCCTGAGATTCCGGACGCGCGCGACGCATGTGTGCGGCGGCTCCAGGAGCTACTGAGCCGGCGCCGTGGAATCACGAGAACGCACGTGGTCGAGTACGGCGGGGCGACACTCCTGTGCCTTCACTACGACCCTAATGTCATCACGCTTGACAACGTCGAACAGCTCGCCGATGCAGCTGGCGCCGAAGTCCGGGAACGATACGGGCATCGCGTCTATCCGATTCGCGCTGTTGCCGCCGAGGACGCTGGCCGGCGCATCGAAGACACGCTGATGGCGATAGAAGGTGTCCTGGCAGCGTCCGCAAATCTTGCGGGTCAAGTTGTGCGCGTCGAGTTCGAGCGTGCACGCTTTCGGCCCGAGGACGCTGAGGCCGCCCTCCTCTCAGCCGGATTTGCGCCCGTTTCTGAGCCGGAGGTTGCGCGGTCCTGGTATGCGCGCAACCGCGAACTCGTGTGGAGCCTTGTGGCTGGCGCGCTGCTCTCAGCCGGGTTCGCACTCGCACGGGCCGGCGTTGATTCGTCAGTCGTTGTGCCGCTCTACCTGGGATCGTACGCGTTCGGCGCCTTTGATCTCCTTCGACATGCGTTTGGTAGTCTCCGCAAGGGCCGCTTCGCCTTCGACATCGATCTGCTCATGCTCCTCGCGGCGCTCGGAGCCGCCGTGCTCGCCGAATGGGCAGAGGGCGCGTTCCTCCTGTTCCTGTTCTCGTTGGCACATGCGCTCGAGCATTATGCGCTCGGCCGGGCGCGCGCGTCGATTCGGGCGCTGGCTGATCTCGCGCCACCCATCGCCCGCGTGGAAAGAGGTGACCGGATCGACGAGGTCCCCGTTGCAGACGTTCAAGAAGGCGAGCGTGTGCTCGTCCGCCCAGCGGAGCGGGTACCGGTGGATGGGCGGATCGTCGCCGGTCGATCCGCGATCAACCAGGCGCCAATCACCGGTGAATCGGTTCCGGTGGACAAAGCCGAGGGCGACGACGTCTTTGCCGGCACAATCAACGGCGAAGGCGCCCTGACGATTGAGACGACGAAGGCCGCGGGCGATCGGACCCTGGATCGGGTCATCAAGCTCGTCGAGGAAGCGCAGACACAGAAGGCACCGACGCAGGTTTTTACGGATCGATTCGAGCGGGTGTTCGTGCCGGCCGTCCTCGTCGTGGACGTTCTGGTTATCGTCCTTCCGCCGCTGTTCGGCGTTTGGGACTGGTCCACCAGTTTCTATCGCGGGATGGCGCTGCTCGTGGCGTCGTCGCCCTGCGCGCTCGCGCTCGGCACGCCAGCAACAGTGTTGGCCGGGATCGCCCAAGCGGCGCGTCGAGGCGTGCTCGTCAAAGGGGGCATGCACCTCGAAAACCTAGGCACCATCAGCGCGATTGCGCTCGACAAGACCGGGACCTTGACGGTCGGTCGGCCAGAGGTGACAGATATCGTGCCTGCGGCTGACGTGAGTGCGGAGGAACTCCTCCGGGTCGCAGCCGCGGTTGAACAGCAGTCGCAGCACCCGCTGGCCGCGGCCGTGGTGCGCAAGGCGCAAGCGGACGGGCTCTCCATCGAAACGGCAGAAGCCGTTGAAAGCGTGACGGGACGTGGCATTCGGGCGCGGGTCGGTGGCCGTCGCGTCGAGATTGGCAACGCGCGTTTGTTTAACGAGGCCAACATGACCATCCCCCCGGACATCCTTGATTCCGCTGCGCGCCTTCGAGCCAGCGGTCGCAGCGTGATGCTCGCTCGCACAGAGGATAGGTGGCTGGGTGTGCTTGGGCTCGCTGATCGTCCGCGCGAGGGGGTTCGGGAAGTGCTTGACCGCCTGCGTCAAGTTGGTCTGAAGCGAATCGTGATGCTGACGGGCGATCATCGCGCCGTCGGTGAGGCCATCGGCAAAGAAGTCGGCGTGGACGAAGTGCGCGGAGAGCTGCTGCCTGAAGACAAGGTGACCGCGATTCAAGCATTGCTCAAGGAGCACGGCCGCGTCGCGATGGTCGGCGACGGCGTCAACGATGCTCCAGCACTCGCGCAAGCGACCGTGGGGATTGCCATGGGGGCGGCCGGAACGGCGACCGCGCTCGAAACGGCCGATGTCGCCCTCATGGCCGACGACCTTGCGCGCCTTCCGTTCGCGATCGGTCTGTCGAGGAAGGCACGGGCGATCATTCGGCAGAATCTGTATCTGTCATTGGCGGTGATCGCCGTTCTGATTCTCGCGACGACCACAGGTGTGTTCGGGATCGGCCCTGCCGTGGCCGTTCACGAAGGCAGCACGCTCGTCGTCATCGGCAACGCGCTGCGGCTGCTCGTACATGAAGAGTAATCCGCGTCCGGTCGTCGTCGCTCGTCGTCTCTTTCCTGCCTCATCGATACTCGAGAGTGCGGGCCATCCCTCCTTCCATGTGATACAGGTGATGGCAGTGAAAGAACCACCGGCCCGGATTGTCGGCCACAAAATCCAGATCGAAGCTCGCCATCGGATCGACAACGACCGTGTCCTTCGCTGGTCCGCTCGTTTGCCCCGGCAATCGCACCGTGAAGAAGTGGCCGTGCAAGTGCAACGGGTGACGCATCATCGTCGCGTTGGTCACTCGCAGGCGCACGCGCGCGCCCGGGTCGAGACCAATGGGATCGGCGTTGGGATAGGCCTGCCCGTTGATGGTCCAGACATAGCCGCCCATCATGGCGGAGCCGAGTGTGATCGGGATCGTCTGCACAACGCCAGGGGCAGGTGTCGTCATGCGCTCGACCGGCACGAGATCGACGTAGCGCAGCGCACGGCCGCGTGATAACTCAGACGGCCAGACCGTCACTGGCCGAAGACTGTCGAGGGTGCGCTCGTAGACGAGTGGAACGACCAGCGACACGAGAGGGCTGTCGATCGATCCGGCGACCAACGGCCAGACGCCAGGGTTTCCCGCCACGAACTGTACGTCGTAGCGCTCGCCAACGCCGATCACGAGCGTGTCCACGTCGATGGGCCGCACACGTTGCCCGTCGGCGTGCGTGACGGTGAGCCGATGGCCGGCCAGGCCGACGCGAAACGTCGTCGCGCTCCCGGCGTTGATCAGACGCAGCCGGACGCGTTCGCCGCGGGCGACGGCCAGCGGCGCGGCCAGACCCCCCGTGCGGCCGTTCACGAGGTGCGCCGCATAAAGCGGGTCGTCACTTCCGCCCATCATGCCGCCGCGCATCGGGCTTCGTTGCTGCAGTTCCGCGAACGCCTGCTCCGGTGTGATATCCAGCCAGTCGTCCAGGAGGAGCACGTACTCGCGGTCTGCCGTGGCGCCTGCGTCCTCGCGCGGCTCGATAATCAGCGGTCCATAGAGACCCCGATCGAGCTGCAGCCCGACATGCGAATGATAGAAATACGTGCCTGCCGGAGAGGCGTCGAACTCGTACGTGAACGAATCCCCTGGCGACACTGGAGCCTGCGTCACTCCCGCGACTCCGTCCATCGCGTTGGGGACCGGCACGCCATGCCAATGTATCGATGTGGGAGCCGGCAATTCATTGCGCAGCGTGATGCGGACCCGCTCGCCCTCGCGCACGCGAATCTCGGGCCCGGGCACGCGCCCGTCATAAGCCCACGTCGTCCGGGTCTGCCCTGGGGAAATCTCCACGGTCGTTTCTCGTGCCGTGAGTGTGATCTCGCGGGCCTCGGGCAGAGTGGTTGCGGCGAGCCGGCGGCCGACGCCGAGCCACGCCGCAACATAGGCGCTGTCGGACAGGAACTCGCGGCGGGTGAACAGTCGAAGATCCATGCGTGCGATGCAGAGCAACTTCTGTACCGGGCGGCCCTTCACTGATCCGCAAGCTGTCGCCGTTCTCCCGAGCCTGCTTGCGGGCGCACAGGACGCTGCCGCATTTGCGGCACCCGACTGAATGAATATCGCTTGAAAAGCAACACCAAACGATCGTGACCCGCCCGCGCCCCGCGCTGACGCTTTCGCTTCGAGTAGGATGTGCGGTGGTCCTCGGTTTGCACTTGGTATCGGGGGAGGCCACGATGCCTGAGAAACCAAAGGCGAAGGCCGGACGCCAACGCGCGACGCCGCCGCTCGACGACGAGACGCTGCGCCGGCGAATCGAAGAGCGCGCCTACTTCAAGTACTGCGAGCGTGGCTGCATGCCCGGTGCGGAGTGGGACGACTGGATTGTCGCCGAACAAGAGGTGTTGGCGGAGGTGACGTGTGACGCGCCAAACGTCGCGGGGGCCCGCACCGAGGCGCCGGCCGGCGCTCGATCAGCGCGGGGGCGGCGCCGTCGCTGACACATGTTCGACATGCAGTTTCACGCGGAGATGTTCGCCCGGCTGCTGCTGGCAACGGCCTTCGGCTCGCTCATCGGCTACGAGCGCGAGCGCGCAGGCAAGCCCGCCGGCGTGCGCACGCACGGCATGGTGGCACTCGGCGCCGCCCTCTTCACCGTCGTGTCCACCGGCGGCTTTGCCGGCGGCGATCCGGCACGCGTCGCGGCGCAAGTCGTCACCGGCATCGGTTTTCTCGGCGCCGGGGCGATTCTGCACATGCGCGGCAGCGTCCACGGCTTGACGACCGCCGCGAGTCTCTGGGTGACCGCGGCCATTGGCGTCAGCGTTGGTGTCGGGATGTTCCTGATGTCATTCGAGACCGCCGTGCTCGTGTTTCTCCTCCTGCGTTTCGGCCCACGGCCGAAGCCGAAGATCCCGAGTGACGACACGGAGTGACGAGGCAGGGTCAATCAGCGTGAATCGTCTCGCGTCTGATCGGCGACCTTGAATTTCTGCAGGAGCGCCAGAAGGCCGAGTGTCGAATCCTTGATTTGCGCGTGGCGAAGGACGTTCCAGTGCTGCTGCACGTAGTCCCTGAGGAACTTCACGACGTGGTGCATCGAGATGGTCGTCCAGTGTGCGCGAGCGGTCGCATCTGGCACGCTCCCGAAGGCAATCATCCGCACCGTGTGCCCCGAGGGGGTCTCGACCGAACCGCGCGACAGCAGCCGCTCTGCAAGATGGGCCGAGTGGTCGAGCGGACAGCAACCGAAACGGGCCAGCGCAATCTGGAGGACGGCCGGATCGCACGTCGCGTCGTTGAAGCGAGCGGCGCTTTCCTTGACTTCCCCAACGATCATGTCCGGCCGGTCGCCCGGGCAGCCGAGCGCTGCGTCTGGCTCGAAGACATGCCCGCTCAAAGGCACCTGCTGGTGTCCCTTCACCACTTGATGGCCCGCATGCGGGAAGCGGAACGCGAGCACATCGAGGTCGGTCACCGATCGCGCGTGGTCTCGAGACGCCTCGAGCACCGGATACTCCACGACAGTGAAGTAGCCGTTGATGTTCAGATAGGTTTGCACGAGCGCCACTGCTGTATCCATCGCATGCTCCTCGGGCGCGGAGCCCTCCGTCAGCGAGGCGGCTCGGCTACTCGCGCTGCTTCCTCACGACGCAGCTCGTACGTCGGCGGGTTGACGCGCACCCACAGCGCCTCGTACGACGACTGCGGAAGGTCGGCCTTCAGCTCGAACATGAACCTGCGCGTGTTCCCCGACCCACCTTCGTAGGCGACGATCTCGAGGCGAGAGCGATCCACGCGCAGTACGGAGTACAGATCGGCCAGGCGCCAGTAGCGTGCGTCGCTTGCCCGCTCGGTCAGGTAGACGAGCCGGTCGTCGTACAACACGAGCGCGCCTTCGCTGCCGCGCCGCGCGCGCTGATACTTGACCGGGACGCGGAACACCGGCGTGGCGGCCGCCGGCGCCGGCGGCAGCACGCTCGTGACCACCGGACGCGGAATACGGTCGAGGAGGAACGCGACGAGGTCGGGCGCGACGTCGCCCTGCACGATCTCGAATTCAAAGGTGCGATCGGCGCCGAATTTCAGCCGGCCGCGATCCTCGTAGGTCAGGATGGCAACACGCGTCGGCGACAGGACCTGCACCTGCTTGATGTCCTCGTACGCCCAGCGCCGGGCATCGTCCTTGTCGGGCGTCCGGTACTCGGCGCCATCGGCGGCGAAGACGAGCGTGCCGCGGCTCGACCCAAACAGATGGTCCTTCTTGACGGCCAACTCGAACGGCGGGCCTGAACCCTCGGCACCGGTGGCCATCCCGAGGGCGATGCCGCCGGCGATCAGAACGGTGAGAGCGTGACGCACGATCATGATGACGTTCCTTCCTCTGTCTACGCGCGGGCGCGCGCGAGCGCAGGCTTCAGCTCGGCGTGCCACTTCCAAATGACGAAGATCACGGGATAGACCAGCAGCTCCAGCGCGAATGAGGTCACCACACCGCCCACCATGGGGGCGGCGATGCGCTTCATCACGTCGGCGCCGGCGCCATGTCCCCACATGATCGGCAGCAGGCCGAGGAGGATCGCCATCACCGTCATCATTTTCGGGCGGATGCGTTTGACGGCGCCCTCCTCGACCGCTTCCTGCAAGTCGTGCATGCTGTTCATGCGGCCTTGCTTGACGTACTTCTCGTACGCCTGATCGAGATACAGCAGCATCACGACACCGGTCTCGGCATCGACGCCCGCGAGCGCGATGATGCCGACCCATACGGCGACGCTCAGGTTGTAGCCGAGGAGATAGATCAGCCAGAACGCGCCGATGAGCGAGAACGGGACCGCTAGGAGCACAATGGCGATCTTCGGAATGCTGCGCGTGTTGAAGTAGAGCAGCACGATCACGAGGAGCAGCGTCACGGGAATGACGATCTTGAGCCGCTCCTTGGCCCGCATCATGTACTCGTACTGGCCGCTCCATTCCAGGTAGTAGCCCTCAGGCAGCGTGACAAATTGCGCCACGGCAGCCTTGGCGTCGGCGACGTATCCACCGATATCGCGGCCCGCGACATCGACGTAGACGTAGCCGAGGAGTTGGGCCTGTTCGGTTCGGATGACGGTCGGTCCTGTGGTCAGCTGGATATCGGCCACCTGTTCCAGCGGTATCTGTGCGCCGCCGGGGGTTGAGATCAGCGTGCGCTTCAGCGCGTTGAGGTCGGCGCGAAAGGTGCGCTGATACCGCACGTTCACCGGAAATCGCTCGCGCCCCTCGATTGTCGTGGTGATGTTGGCCCCGCCAATCGCGGACTCGATCACCATTTCCACGTCCTGGACGGTCAGCGCGTAGCGCGCGATCTCCTCGCGCTTGACCTTGAAGTCGATGTAGTAGCCACCGGTGACGCGCTCGGCAAAGACGTTGCGGGTGCCGCGGACCATGCGAATGGCGGATTCCACCTGCCCCGCGATGGCGTTGATGCCGTCCAGGTTCGGACCGAACACTTTCACGCCGACCGGCGTGCGGATGCCGGTCGACAGCATGTCGGTGCGCGCCTTGATTGGCATGGTCCAGGCATTCGCGATGCCGGGCAGGCGTACCGTGGCATCGAGCTCGGCTTCAAGCTTGGCTTGCGTCATCCCCGGTCGCCACTCGGACTCGGGCTTTAGGTTGATCACGGTCTCGAACATTTCGAGCGGCGCCGGATCGGTCGCCGAGATCGCTCGGCCCGCCTTGCCGAAGACCGACTCCACTTCCGGAATCTGCTTGATCAACTTGTCCTGCATCGTCAGCGCCTGCTGTGCGGTTTGCACTGATGCACCTGGCAGCGCGATCGGCATGTACAACAGGCTGCCTTCGTACAGCGGCGGCATGAACTCCGAGCCCAGACGCATCACTACTGGCACCGTGCTCGCCATCAGCAGCAGGGCGCCGAGTATCGTCGCGGCCCGATGCCGCAGCACGAACCGCACGAACGGGTGATACGCGCGAATCAGCACGCGGTTGACGGGGTTCTTCTCCTCGGGCGCGATGTGGCCGCGAATGAACAGCACCATCAGGTACGGCACGACGAGCACGGACATCAGCGCCGCGAAGCCCATTGCGAACGTCTTGGTGAACGCCAGGGGCTTGAACAGGCGACCCTCCTGCGCCTCGAGCGTGAAGATCGGGAGGAATGACACGGTGATGATCAGCAGCGAGAAGAACAGCGGCCGTCCGACTTCCTGCGCGGCTTCGATCAGGATCTCGTGCCGCGGCTTGGCGCCCGTGTCGTGCTCTAGGTGCTTGTGGGCGTTCTCGATCATGATGATCGCGGCGTCGATCATCGCGCCGATGGCAATCGCAATGCCGCCCAGGCTCATGATGTTCGAGCCGAGCCCGATGTACTTCATCGCCATGAATGACAGCAGAATCGAGAGCGGCAGCGTCAGAATCGCCACCAGCGCGCTGCGGAAGTGCCAGAGGAACACGACGCAGACCAGTGAGACGATGATCGCCTCTTCGATGAGCTTCTCTTTCAGGTTGTCGATCGATCGCTCGATCAGGCCGGACCGGTCATACGTGGTGACGAACTCCACGCCTTCGGGCAGCGCCGGCTGGATCTTGTCCTTGACGGCTTTCTTGATGTCCTCGATGACGCCGTAGGTGTCCACGCCGTACCGAATCACCGCGATTCCACCGGCGACGTCGCCTTCACCGTTCAAATCGGCGACACCGCGGCGCATGTCCGGGCCGAGCTGCACTCGCGCGACGTCGCGAACCAGAACGGGTGTGCCATCGGCCTTGGAGCCAAGACTGACCTGCTCGATGTCGGTCGTGTTCGTGATATAGCCGCGGCCGCGCACCATGTACTCGCGCCCGGTCCATTCGACGACCCGACCGCCGACGTCGTTGTTGCTCGCGCGCACGGCCGAGATGACCTTGTCGATCGGCATGTTGTAGGCGAGGAGCGCGTTCGGGTCGACCTGGATCTGGTACTGCTTCACGTACCCACCCACCGGCGCCACTTCGGCCACGCCGGTGACGCTGCGCAGCCAGTACTGGACGTACCAGTCATTGAGCGTGCGCAGGTGCGCCAGGTCGTGCTTGCCGGTTCGATCCACAAGCGCGTATTGGAAGCCCCAGCCCACGCCGGTGGCGTCCGGACCGAGGATCGGCGTCACGCCTGCGGGCAGCCGGCCCTGCAGACCGTTCAGGTACTCGAGCACACGGCTGCGCGCCCAATACAAATCCGTACCGTCCTCGAAGATGATGTAGATGAACGAGACGTCGAAGTACGAGAACCCGCGCACCACCTTGACGTTCGGCGCCGAAATCAGTGCTGTCACGATCGGATAGGTCACTTGGTCTTCGATCAGCGTCGGGCTGCGGCCCTCCCAGTTCGCCGTCACGATCACCTGCACGTCAGACAGATCGGGGATGGCGTCGATGGGCGTGTTGCGGATTGCCCAGATGCCGCCGCCGGTGATCGCGATCATCAGCAGGATGACGATGAACGCGTTGCGGGCGCTGAAGGAAATGATCTTCTCAATCACGACGACGTCTCCTGAGCTTCAACTACTGCTGGTGCTGCGAATGATCCGGCGGTGCTGGGCTGGGCGGCGTGTCCTTCCCCTTCTTGTCGCCCTCGCCGCCCCCACCCGCACTGTGCCCGTGGCCCACCATCGACTGCATCGCCGCCTGTAGGTTCGTCTCGGAATCGATGAGGAATTGGGCGGACGTGACCACCGTGTCGCCGTGGCTGAGACCGTTGAGCACGGGAAAGAACTCGTCGACCGGCTCGCCGACCTCGATCTCGCGCGGCTCGAAGTAGCCGTTGGGCAGCGCCAGCAGCGCGTAGCGTTTCTCGCCGGTGTCGATCACCGCTTCCTTGGGAATCGCCAGCTGCGTGCCGCCGCTCACCCGCACGAGCACGGTCACATAGGTCTCGGGCTTGAGCTCCAGTCCGGGGTTCGGGAACTCCACGCGCACCTTGACACGGCGGGTCTGCGGATCGACCTCCGGGTAGATGAACGTGATCTTGCCCTTCAGCCGGCGTAGTGACTGCCCGTAGGGAAACTCGATCTCCGCCTCTTGGCCGACCTTCACGAGCCGTGTCTCGTACTCGAACATCTGCCCCTGAACCCAGATCTTCGCAAGGTCGGCCACCTTGAAGGTCGCCATGTCCGGCGTGATGTACTGGCCCGCGAACGCAGTTCGCTCCAGGACGACCCCGTTGTAGGGCGAAAAAAATGTCAGGGTCCTCCGCGGCTCACGAGTGCGCTCGAGCTCGGTAACTTGCGCATTCGTGATATCCCACAGCTTCAGTCGCTCACGCGCCGCTGCTACGAGGGACTCGGCGCCCGCGCGGGTTTCGGGAAACTGGCTGTTCTTCAACTGTTCCAGCGCCTTCAGCGCCAACAGGTATTCCTTTTGTGTCGCGACGAGCTCGGGACTGTAGACGGTGAACAGCGGTTCGCCGCGCCGAACGGATTTGCCAACGTAGTCGACATAGACGCGTTCGATCCAACCCGGAACCTTCGTGTGGATCATCGTGACGCGTGTCTCGTCGTAGGCGATCGTCCCGACGGTGCGAATCGTCGTGTCGAGCGCACGATGCTCGAGTGCGGCGGTGCGGACGCCGATGAGCTGCTGTCGCGCCGCCGAGATGTAGACCGCCTTGCTCGTGCCGGGGGCAGGTGCGGCAGGTGTGGCCTCCTGCTGCGCCGCGCCATGCACCGCGTGTTCTTGCCCGGCAACAGGCGTCGGCGCTGGCGCCGCCGCCGGTGCCGCGCCGTCGGGCAGATACCGAACGGCGAGGAGCGTGCCACCGACACCGGCGCTCAGTGCCAGCACGCCCACGACCACGGTGGCCATCGGGAACGACCGCCGGCCCGCGGCCGTCGCCATGTCGTTCCTTGGATTCTTCTCTGCTGCCGTATCAATCATGACAACCAGTCCCTTCCGCCGTTACACGAGCTCCATGCCCACGAGCGGCTCGAGTCGCGCGAGCGCTTGACGCAGCCGCGCATATTGCTCTTCGAGGCTCACTTCGTAATTGAGCACGGTGATGAAATTCGTCAGCACGCTGAGGAAATCCACGCTGCCGACCTGGTAGGACGCCAGCGACGATTCGAGCGCCAGCCGCGCCTGCGGTAGCACGCTGTCGCCGTAGAGCGTGACGAGCCGCTGACTGGTGGTGGCGGCCACGTATGCCTCGGTCACCTGCGCGGTGGTCGTGGCCAGTGTGTTGTCGCGCATCTGCTGCCCGCCTTGCAGCGCGGCGGCGGCCTCCGCAATCATCGGGCGCTGTTTGCGCTGCCAGAAGAGCGGCACCTTGACCATCACATCCACGCCGTACATCCACGGCATATCTCCGGCGAATTTCTGCGTCGTGACGTTCACGGCAAAGTCCGGCAGCACGTCCCGTTGCGCCAGCCGGAGAGACTGCTGGCCGCGATCGATCACGCGCTCGTCGCGCTTGAGGGCGGGGTTGTTCTGCCGCGCCAGCGCGCGCAATTCCTCGAGGCTCTGCGCCAGCGGTGTCGGTCCTGCGGCTTCGGCGGGACCCAGTGGCGTGTCCGGCGGCCGAAACAGCAGCCCGTTGATGCGCGCCTCGAGCGCGCGCCGCTGTAGGTCGAGCACGGCGAGACGCTCGAGCAGGAGCGAGATCTCGAGCTGCGTCTTGATTACGTCCTGCTGAATCGCCCTGCCGACTGCGAACTGCGCCTCGGCGATCTGGCGGAACTGATCGAGGCGTTCCTTGTTGCGCTGCACGATGAGCGTGGCGCGGTCGACAAACGCGTACTCGTAGTACGCGTCCTTCAATTCCGCGATCAACCGCCGCCGAGTCGTCTCGTAATTCCAGCGCTCGACCTCGGCTTCAGTCGCCGCCACTTGCGTGCGCAGCCGCAGTTTTCCAGGGAACGGCAACTCCTGTGAAGCGCCGAACTGGCGAAAGCTCCCGGTCGTTCCAGACGAGGGAAAGAACGGCACGCCGACGACACCGCCCATATAGCCGACGCTCATCGTCGGATCCGGCAACGCGCCAGCGGGCGCGATGCGCGCGACGCGCATGTCGACGTCGCGGCGCGCCGCCTTGAGCTCCGGGTTGTTGCGCTCGAGCTCGGCGACCAGCGCCGAGAGCGAAGGGGACGCCGCCGGTTGCGCGCCCACAGCCGTCGCTGCCGCAACGCTGGAGATGAAGATCAAAAGGGAAATGAATGCTCTCATCGCGACAATCCAGGTACGAGTCCGTGCTTGTGCATGCGGTAAATCAACGCGCTTCTCGACAACCCGAGAAACCGTGCCGCGCGCGTCCGATTGCCCTCGCTCGATCTGAGCGCGAACACAATCAGCGCGCGCTCGACAGCGTCAAGGGGAACCCCGGAAGCCGGTACGGCGACACTGGCGACCGGGGTATCCTTCTGATCGATGAAGTCCACGGCGACGGCCAGGGCATCGTGGGGACGGGTGTTGGTCAGCTTCACGCCATGGGGAGGGGCAACGACGATGCCAGGGGTTGGAGCGCGGCGAGGAGGCGATTTCCTGCGGATTCTGGCGGAATGCGATTCTGTCGCGCGGTCGCGCCGTCTGTTTTCGCACTGCGCGGTGGGCGGGTGTGTGAAAACAGACAGCCGCGCCGCGGAGGGACAAACCGAATGCCGGGCCGTCTAGCGAAACCGATCGGGCTGGCGGCCTCGATCGTCGTGATCTCGGTACTGCACTACGCGACAAATCCGTCGCAAATCGTGTTGCACGAGATCTATCAGCACCTGTACTACCTGCCGGTGATCGTTGGGGCGTACTGGTACGGCGTGGCTGGCGGCCTCCTCACCGGGATTGGCACGTCGTTGGCTTACGTCCCCCATATCCAATGGACCTGGAGCCACGACGTTCGCTTTGCGACGGACCAGTACGCGGAGATCGTTGTCTTCTTCTTCATTGGACTCAGCGTTGGGCTGCTCTCGTCAGCGCAGCAGCGATTGATGGCGCAGTATCGTGCAACCGCCGCCTCACTGGAGCGCAGTCACCGCGAGCTGCTGGATTCACAGGAACATCTCAAGCGAGCGGAGCGGCTTTCCGTACTCGGACAGGTCGCGGCGGGCCTGGCGCATGAGATTCGCAATCCGTTGGCCGGACTGAAAGGTGCGTTGGAGATTATTGCCTCGCGTGTAGCGTCTGGAACCCCGGAGGCGGAATTCGCCGCCATTGCCGCGCGTGATGCCGCCCGGCTCGACGGGCTCGTCAGCGATTTCCTGACCTACGCGCGGCCGAGGGATCCGGAACTGCGCGACCTCAACCTTGATTTGGTGATCGAGCACGTAACGACCGTGTTGCGGTCCGAGGCGGATCGCATGGGCGTGCGCCTGGCCATCGAAGCGTCAAATTCGCCGATCGCGGTGCGCGTCGATCGTGAGCAGATCACCCAGGTGCTGTTGAACATGGTGTTGAATGCGATCCAGGCCAGTCCGCCGGACGGCACTGTTCGAGTCCGCCCGCACGCGGAGACGGATTCGGCTGTCGTCGAGATCAGCGATCAGGGCTCGGGCATCTCCCCGGAGCATCTCGCGCGCATTTTCGAACCGTTCTTCACGACCAAGCAGCAGGGCACCGGCCTGGGTCTTGCGATTTCTCAGCGCATTGTCCTTGCACATCGGGGGTCGATCGACGTGGTACGCTCGTCTCCTGCGGGTACCACGTTTAGCGTGCGGCTGCCGCTCGTCACTCGGCCCGCGGCGCAGCCTGACGATTCATTGACCGCGCAGGCGTCATGACAGAACCAAAGACCGTCCTCGTGGTCGACGACGACGAGAGTCTCCGCCGCATCGTCGAATACAACCTCAGCGAGGAGGGATACCGTGTGCTGGTGGCGCCCGATGGTGCGGCCGGCCTGCGTGCGTTTCAGGAGGCCTCGGTTGACCTCGTGGTGACCGACGTGCGGATGCCGGACATGGATGGCGTGGAGCTCCTGACGCGCATCAAGACGATGCAGCCGGAAGTGCCGGTCATCATGTTGACCGCGCATGGCACCATCAACTCCGCGGTCGAAGCGATGAAGGTGGGCGCCTTCGACTACCTCACCAAACCCTTCAATCGCGACCAGTTGAAGGCTGCGGTCAGGAAGGCTATGGAGATCGCCGCCTTGACGACGGAGAACCGCCAGTTGCGCCAGGTCGTCGCCGAGCGGTTCTCGTTCGCGAGCATGATTGCGGGATCGCGCGCGATGCGGGCGGTTACCGAAACAGCGGCGCGCGTCGCGCAGGGCGACACGACGGTCTTGCTCGAAGGCGACAGTGGAACGGGCAAGGAGCTGCTCGCCAAGGCGATTCACTTCCATAGCCCGCGGAAGCGCGGGCCGTTCGTGACGATCAATTGCGGCGCCATTCCCGAACAGCTGCTCGAGTCGGAGCTGTTCGGACATCGCCGTGGCTCTTTCACTGGTGCGGTGGCTGACAAGAAGGGGAAGTTCGAGGTCGCGCACGGTGGCACTATTTTCCTCGATGAAATCGGCGAGCTGCCGTCACTGCTTCAAGTCAAGATCCTGCGCGTGCTTCAGGAACGGGAAATCGACAAAGTGGGCGAGGCACGGTCGATCAAGGTGGACGTCCGCGTGATTGCCGCGACCAATCGGGATCTCGAGAAGATGATCGCCGACGGCACGTTCCGCGACGACCTGTACTACCGCCTGGCCGTGGTCTCGATCCGCGTCCCGCCCCTGCGAGAGCGAACCGACGACATCCCCTTCCTCGTCGATCATTTCCTGACCAAACACGCCGAGCGCCTCGGTCGCGCACGGCCGACCGTGGACAAGGCGGTCTACTCTGCCTTCAATCTGTACGGCTGGCCCGGCAACATCCGCGAGCTCGAAAACGTGATCGAGCGCGCGCTGGTGCTCGACAAGGACGGCGTCCTGGCGCTCGACGATCTGCCCGATCGATTGAGCACCCGTGAGCACCGCGTGGCAAATCTGCGAATGGAGATCCCCGACGACGGGATCTCGCTCGAGGACGTCGAGCGCGAGCTGATTGTCGCGGCGCTCGACAAACACAACTGGAATCAGACGCGCGCGGCCGCATTCCTCGATATCACCCGCAGCACGCTGCTCTACCGGATGCAGAAGTTCGGCCTCGAGCGCGACAAGAAACTCACCGAATCTCCGGCGCCTGAATAAGAGGGTGCGGCATTTCGGGCAGCGCGCAGTCCGAAATCACACACTGGCGTTCACGGCCCGCGTCGCGTCGCCACGCGGGAGTGGCTAGCGGCTGGCACCGTGTTTGCGTGGTGCCATAGCATGATCAGGCCGCAGAAGATAGCAACGCCCTGGGTTCCAACGTTCGGCGCGGGTTTCGCGCTCGCCGCTCTCCTTTTCTGGCTCCCCGACAGTCCGCCGTCGGCGAGCGCGGCGCCGCCGGCGTCTGAGCCGGTTCTGCGCGCGGATACGTTTGCGCGCGTCGCACGCGATCGACAGGGCTCGGTTGTGTTTCTGCATACCGTGACTGGAGCGCGGCAGTCGCCCGAGCAACCCTCGTTGATCGAGCCGATTCAGGAGGGCCTTGGTTCGGGCGTCGTCATCGATGCCGCCGGCTTGATTCTGACGAACGCGCACGTGGTAGAGGGGGCTGATGCCGTCCACGTGCGCACCGCGGCAGGAGAGGACATCGACGCGAAGGTCGTGGGAACCGATCCGGACAACGACGTCGCGCTGGTGCGGGCGGTGGACGCCCGGGCGCTGCGTCCGGCCCCGCTCGGTGACTCCGACAAGGTGCGTGTCGGCGACCTCGTGGTGGCGATCGGCAACCCGCTGGGTCTGCACCACACGGTCACGACCGGCGTAATCAGCGCGAAGGCGCGCGGCCTGGACGACTCGGGCGTCGAGTTTCTTCAGACGGATGCGGCGGTCAATCCGGGCAGCAGCGGCGGCCCCCTTCTCAATCTGAATGGCGAAGTCGTGGGCCTGATGACCGCGATCCTCTCCAAGTACGGTGAAAACGTCGGCCTCAACTTCGCGATTCCAATCAACGCCGTCAAGGCGATTCTGCCGCAACTGCGAGCCGGTTCGGTCACGCACGGCTGGCTGGGCGTGGCGACGCGGTCACTGACCCCAACCGGGGCGCGGGCCCTTGGTATTACAGGCGGCGGTCTCCTCGTGACCGATCTGCACGCCGAGGGTCCTGCGCTCCGCGCGGGGGTGCATCTGGGTGACGTGCTCGTAGGCGTCGGCTCGGCTCCGGCGACCGCGCCAGCGCGCGAGATTCACCGGCGCGTACGCGACTCTGCGCCGGGCCAGACGCTGGTCCTGCAGGTGTGGCGGAGTGGACAACAGCTTTCCGTCCCCGTCGTTCTTCAGGCGCGTCCTTCGGGCGAGTGACGCCGAGTGGGAGGACATGCGCATGCAGGTACAAGGCGCGGCGCACTCTCACGACATCGCTGAAGTCGAGCGCGGCACGATGGACGCGCGGCGAAAATACGATCGCGCCTCGCGTTATTACGATCTTCAGGTCTGGCCGATGGAGCTGATCGGCATGCGCCGATTTCGGCGTGAAGCGCTCGCCTGGGTGAGGGGCCCGAAGGTGCTGGAAGTCGGTGTCGGCACCGGCCTGAACCTGCCTGAATACCCGGCGCATTTCGAGGTCGACGCGATCGACCTCAGCCCGCGAATGCTGGCGCGAGCCCGCCTCCGTCGGGATGTCCGAGCTGCGATCCGCCTGCATGAGATGGATGTTCAGCGGCTGGATTTTGCGACCGCGTCCTTCGACAATGTGTTCTCAACGTGCGTCTTCTGTTCCGTCCCTGAACCGATTCTGGGGCTGCAGGAGATGCGCCGCGTGCTGCGAGCCGACGGTTATGCCGTGTTCCTCGAGCACGTGCGGCCTGGCGGCGCCCGCCTCGGGGCGATCTTCGACCGGCTCGATCCCATCGTGTCTCGTACCGGCCCGCACATCAACCGCCGAACGGTCGAGAACATCCGGGCGGCGGGTTTCAGGATCCAAACGGAGCAGAACCTATTCTCTGACATCCTGAAGCTGATCGTCGCCCGGCCATGACGGCGCCGAACGCTACTTGGTCGTGGCCGCGTACTTTTCAGGGTTCTTCTCAAAGGTCGCCTTGCACGCCGGACTGCAGAAATAATACGTCTTCCCGCCGTGCTCGGTCTTCGCTGGCGCTGACGCCTCGTTGACTTGCATGCCGCAAACCGGGTCCTTCACCATCGCGCACCTCCAGGATTCCGGCGCCCGTCGCACGGGTCAACTCCGCCGCATCCGCCATAAGACGAGATAGCCAAAGCTATAGCCGAAAACCAGCCACATGACGCCGAAGAACGTCAAGAACGGCACGCTGATCCAGAGAGTCGCGGTCGGCGAAATCAGTACGCCCTCGCGAGGCAACGCCGGTGCTGGACGCGGAGCGGCGGTCACCGTCACGCGCTGTTCGACGCCGGCGAGTTCATCGTCACCACTGTACACGGCCTTGACTTCGTACGGGCCGAAACGGCGATCGGTGATCGCCAGCCGGGCGGTACCTGCGGCATCGGTCGGACGACTGCCGTATTGCACGATGCCGAATGAAGTGCGAGCCGTGAAGCTGATCGGCTTGAACGCCGCCGGCGCGCCGGCCGCGTTGAGCAGCCGCGCGACAATCACCATCGGCGGGGCCTCCTCGGCCGGTGCGCGTAAGTGATGGCCCCCATCCGGACCGTTCTTCAACCGCGCGCCGATCGAGGGTTCGGTATCGTTGGCCGGCGCCGGTGGGGGGCCGAATGACAAGGTCAGCACCGCGGCTTGCGGCTGCCGCGCGCTCGGCCCGGGGGCCGGGCCGGCCGCGGCATCGCTGGACAGGACCGGCACGGCGATGAACAGGATCGCCGAGATCTTCATGGCCATCGCCGCGACTGGTGCTGCGGCGGACTGGCGAACCGGGTGTTCGGCGGCAGTTTCTGCCTCCGGTTCCTCTTCGGTCTCCCAGAACGAGACTACCGGGAACAGCTTGACCACGAGCGTGTAGGCAAGGAGGAACGCAGCGAACGCCCCGACAACGATCGCCCACTCGACCCACGTCGGCTGGTAGTGCGTCCACTCCGCCGGCACGCGTTGGGCGGGCAGGAACGGATTCTGCAGTGTCGGCACGACAATCAGGAAGCGTTTGACCCACGCACCGGCCACGACCAGCAGCGCCGAGGCTGCCACCATGGGGATCACGATTCGCTCCAGCGGACGGACGGTCAGCGCCAGCGTCAGCAAGACGATCGGCAGGGCGATGCCCAACAGCTGCACGGCCCAGAACATGGGCGCGTACCGGCCAAGGAAGAGCGCCTCGATCAACTCGCGCTCGAAGCTCTCCAGCTTGTATCCCGCAGTGAGGTATTCGTTGATGTTGAAGTAGAGATAGACGAGCGTCGATATCAGCAGTGCGAGACCGAGCTTACGAAAGTGCATCGCTTTAACGTATTGCTCGAGTCCGAGCGCCCGGCGGAGCACGAACATCGAGAGGATGACCGCACCAGTGCCAGAATAGATCGCGCCCACGACGAAATAGGGGCCATAGATGCTGCTGTTCCAACCCGGACGCAGCGTCATGGCGAAGATCCACGACACCACCGTGTGGACCGATACCGCCAGCGGAATGACCGCAATCGCCATGATCGTGATCGCCCGTTCGAGCAAGACGCGCTGAGCCGCGGTGCCCGTCCATCCGAGCGACAGCAGGCGATACAGACGACGGCGCCATCCGGAGAATGTTTCGCATGCGGCGAGCTTCGCGACATCGGGGATCAGGGGGAGATAGAAGTACAAGATGCATGCAGTCAGGTATGTGGTCACGGAGAGCAGATCCCAAATCAACGGGGACTGGATGCGGCCGTACTGGAACAGGTTCATCATCCGATCCGGCCGCCCCAGATCGGCGACGATCATGGGAACGCCGGTGATTAGCGCGAGCACAGTGATGGCTTCCGCCATGCGCGTGATGGGCCGGCGCCACTCTGCTCCTGTGAGGCGGAAAATCGCCGAGATCATCGTCCCACCTTTGCTGACGCCAACCCAGAACACGAAGTTGGAGATGTAGAGGCCCCACGACACCTGGTCGCGAAGCCCCGTCACGATGAGGCCCTCTTGCCACTGCACGACGTAGGCGTAGACTCCGAGGCACACAAAGGCGGAGAGGAATGCGATCCACGCGTAGAACCGCCAGGTGGAGTGGGTCATGCCGTGAAGCACGGCGGCTTCGCGCGAGGTCATACCGGCGTCTCCCGATAGAACGTAACGTGACTGACCTTGTCGCCGGGGGCCGGGTACTTGCGGTTCGCGGGCGGCAGATAATAGACGCGCGGTTCGGTCCCGAGCTCTTCGAGGAGACGGTAGCCCGCGCCCTTTTTTGCGACCTTGCTTAATTGCAGCGTCTCGCCTTTGGCGTTCGTCACCGCATCCTCGAGCTCATCGCCGAAATAGACCGCGCCCATCGTGCACGCGGACGCGCAGACCGGTAGCTTGCCTTCGGCGAGCATATGGGGGCAGAAGCCACACTTCTCCACCGTGCCCTGGCGATGGGGATACATGTAGTCGGGCGAGTACGGCTGCGCGAGCTCTTCAGGTGTGTGCGGCGGCTCTGCCCAGTTGAACGCCCTCGCGTCATACGGGCACTGCGCGATGCACATGCGACAGCCGATGCAGCGATCGTTGTCCTGAATGACGATCCCGTCGGTTCGCTTGAACGTGGCGCCGACGGGGCACGCCCTCACGCACGGCGGGTTGTCGCAGTGCATACAGGGTCGCGGCAGGTAGTACGGGCCGGCCGCGGGATTGTCGGCCACCTCGTACACCTTGATCCACTCTTGCCGGGGCGGCACATAATGCATCTTGTTGCATGCCCGTGTGCATTCCCCGCAGCCATCGCACTTGGCGAGGTCGATCAGCATCACCCAGCGCTGATTGCCCGGCGCCGCCGACCGCCATGGCAAGGCGCCCTCGAAGAACTGCGCCGCGCGGGCCTTCCACGTCGCGCCGCCGACGGCGGCCGCGGCGATCGCGCCGACACTCCAATTGAACAAACCGCGTCGACTCAGCTCCATGGGATCCTCGTCGTTACGGCGTGACGACGAGCTTCATCTTCATGTCGTCGTGCCCCTGGCCGCACTTGACGGCGCAAATGATTTCGTACTCACCGGGGCTGGGAGCAACAAGCGTGAACTCGTTCACGCCCTCTTTGACCTGTAAATCCCAGCCTTGATCCTTCAGGTCGTTCACCGTGAAGCTATGGACTGAACCGTTCTTGTCGAACTCTGGACCCTTTTCGCCGATGACACGGATCTTGATGACCTGACCGGCTTTGAGGGTAATGACCGCCTTCTTTTGGCCCACCACTTTGAACGTGGCGTCCTTGGCGGCGATCACCTCCAGAACCTTCGGCGCCTGGGCTCCTGCGCCCATGGGCCAGACCAGCGCCACCGTCAGCGCAATCGACGAGAAAAGTGAAACTGGAACTCGCATGGCAATCCTCCAAACAGCTCAACGTGTCAGATATTCGACGAGTGCTCGCGCATCGTCCTTTGGTATGTTGCCGCGCACACGCATGTGCATGAGCACCGTCTTCATTGCACTGGGCTTCAGTTTCGGCAACTCGCTGTGGCACCGCGTGCAGTTGGCCTTGTAAATCTGGTCGGCGCTTAGTCCGGGGGCCGGCTTCGCGACGGCCGTGACCGATGTCTGCACCGCGCCCACCGTGCGCGATGCTTCGACAGTAGTGATGGCCGCAGTCGCCCATACGCTGAATGCGAGGGCCGTGGCGAGTAAGAAGTGCAGATTCATTGTGACCTCCCTGTCAGGGCTCCGGCAAACCGGTAGGTAAGCCCGAATGACCAGACATTGGTTTTGGCCTCCGAGTTCACCGATCGCGTGAACGCCACGCTGGCGCGAATTCCCGGAGTGAACCAGTAATTCCAACCCGCAGTGAAGCGAGTGGTGTCTTCGTCCGGAAGGCCGCCGCCATGGCCCTCCTCCTCTTCAGCGTCCAGACCGGAGTCGAGATCCTCCAGTTCCGCCATTTCCGCGCCAGTTGGCACGAAGAACTGCTCGGTCCTGAAGACGATTTGCGAGTTGCGCATCAGCGGGCGCGCGAAAGGAACCCGTCGCAGGCGATACGCTCCTTCGGCCCAGTAGCCGTTTCCACGCTCCGCGTTGCGGACGTACTCACCGCGAACGTCAAGCGGAATGGCGTTCGCCTGCCATGTGGCGTCCAAGCCGTATTGGTCGTCTCGACTGCCGTTGTCCTCGAACTGGCTCTGGAATGAGCCGCCGATTTCCAACCGTCGCGTCGGCAGGAAGACGCTGCCGCGTCCGCCGGCGGCTTTCTCCGCTTCGAGTCCCGTGCGCGTACTCCTCGCCGACGCGTAGCCGACGTAGCCGATATCCGCGACCTGACCAAGGCGAATTACGCCGCGTCCCATGCCGCCGGTGCTCGACGTGAGTTCCATCGCGGCAACGATCGGCTGGTCGGGGAGATTGCGGATCCAGCCTGAATGGAGACGTTCGTTGTAGATGCCGAACGGCGTGAGAAAGCGCCCGCCGACGGCGGTCAGACCCTTGCCGACAAACCAGTCGACCTGTGCGTACTCTACGGCCTTCTCCCACTCGTTCGTCCAGTCAACACCCGACCGTGACTGATACGACCCTTCGAGCTCGAACTCGCCCTCGAAGAGAAACCGTTCGCCGAACGGCACCAGAACGATGGGAGCAAAGGTTGGGGACACCGAGCGGCCGTCGCGCTCGGTACTTCCGGACACGCCGGCGAATCCGGTGATCACGGGTGCCGCTGACTCCTGAGGCGAAAGTTGCGGCTGCGCGGCGGCGGGCAGCGGCTGCGCGAGGGTGGCAACCACCAGGAACGCGGTCGCGCCCCACGGCCAGTAGTAATCATGCAGTCTCATGAGGGCTCCTTTCTCGTGCGCCTTCGCGACGAGTTCGCCAACCGTTAAGGCAAAGGCGATGCCGTGTTCCCCGTGTGTCGGTACCGCCCCTTCGGTAGGTATCGAGAGGCCGAAGCGGGAACTTGCTGTCTGTCTTCAGACGCGCCCTCCCTCGCCGTGCCTGAAAACGCACACCTCACTGGCCTTCATTAACAGGAATTAATCGAGTTGGTCGCGGAGGCTGCTGCTACGCTCGGAATGAGCCATGGATGATTTCGACAGGACCATGCGCCGCGTACCATGATGCACGGCCCAACCGAATCCTTCATCGAGGAGATGAAGCGCTATATCGGTCTCTCGAGCGCCGATGCGGCGCTCCTCGCCTCGCTTGCACCAATCATCGAGCCACATCTGCCCGCGCTGGCCGACCGGTTCTATGAACAGATCCCGGGGCACTCCTCGGCACAGGCAGTGTTCACCGGCGGCGACGCGCAGATCGCCCGTCTGAAGCAGACGCTCCAGCAATGGGCGCGGGGGCTGTTCTCAGGCGTCTACGACGACGCATACGCGCAAGAGCGGTTCCGCATCGGGTATCGGCACGTCCAAATTCGGCTGCCGCAGCGCTATGTGATGGCGGCAATGCACATGGTCGACCAGTTCCTCCGCGAAATCGTCGACCGTGAGGTTCACGACGCTACACGCCGGCAGCTCGCGCATGAGAGCCTCAGCCGGATCATCAACCTTGACCTGAATCTCATCTGCGAGACCTACTTCGAAGAGAGCGTGCGCGAGCTGCGGACGCTCAACGACACCTTGGCGGCGACCAACCACGCGCTCGAACGCGCGAGCCGCGCCAAGACCGAGTTTCTCGCCACCGTGTCCCACGAGTTGAGAACGCCACTGACGTCGATCATCGGGTTCTCGAAGCTGCTGGCCCGCGAGGGCGTTACTGACCCAGCCACCGAGCGGGAATTCGCACGCGACATCCACGCCAGCAGCCTCGCGCTGTTGTCGCTCGTGGACGAGATCCTCGACGTGGCGCGGATCGAGGCCGGAAAGCTGGACGTCGCGCGCGAACGCGTGGATCTTCGGGCGCTTGTCGATGAAGTGGTCGGCGTCGTGAGGTTTGACGCCGACCGCAAGGGCGTGGCACTCGACGCCGACCTCGGGCAGCATCTGCCCGTGGCGCAGGGTGACCGCGCCCGACTACGTCAAGTCCTCTTGAACATCCTTGGCAATGCCATCAAGTTCACCAACCAAGGCCGCGTTTCGGTGACGGCCGGGGCCGACGAGGACACCAGGCGCATCACCATCACCGTCCAAGACACCGGCATCGGGATCGCTCCACAGCACCAGCCGGCGCTGTTCGACAAGTTCCAGCAGGTGGACGCGTCGCACACCCGGCTTCACGGCGGGCTCGGATTGGGCCTGGCGATCAGCAAGGCGCTCGTCGAGAAGATGGGTGGTGCGATCGCGTTGCAGTCCGAGGGCTTGGGCAAAGGGACAACTGTCGCCATTACCCTCCCGCTCGCCGGCCCAATCGGCGCCGAGCCTGTGCCAGTACCGCGTGAGGCGTATCACCGGCCGACGGTGGTGGTGGTCGCGGAGGAACATGGTGTGCGCAGGCGGATTGCGGCGACCCTGATCGAGCATGGCTATGCGGTCAAGGAAGGCGCGACCGCGGATGGCACGCGCGCGATGGTACGTGCCGCCGTGCCGGACGTTCTGCTCTTGGATCTGACCGCCATCAGCGAACCGAGCGCCGTCCGCGAGTGGGTCGCTTTGCTCGTGGAGCTGAAGAGCGACATGGCCACACAGGCGATCGACGTGCTCGTACTGAGTGACGGCGTGACGGAGAGGCACATGAAGCTGCAGCTCGATGTCGTGGCGGCGTATTCCACGATCGTGCCGAAGCCGGTCGACACCGATGGACTGCAGATGGCGCTCAGGCGCATAGGAGGAAGCCACAAAGGCCTCTGCCATGTCCTCGTGGCTGAGGACGATCCGCTCGTCTTCAAGTTCGTGCAGCGGTTGTTGCCCTCTACACAGTACTTGATTGAACACGCGGGCAGCGGCGCCGAGGCGCTGGCGCTGCTGCAGATGCGGGTGTTCGACGTGCTGCTGCTCGATCTGCGCATGCCCGATGGATCCGGCTATGACGTGCTGCGGCAGCTCACACTCGAGGGCCGGCAGCCAGACCTGCAAGTCATCGTGATCACGAATTTTCCGCAGCCCGATACGGAGGAAGAACGGGCGCTCCTCGGATTGCAGCTGGTGGTGGATCTCCTGCCGAAAACGGCGGTAGCCGAACACCCGGAGCTGCTGCTGGAGCGGCTCGAACACATTCGGAGCGCGCCATGAAACACGTCGTCATCGTCGAGGACAACGAACTCATCGCCAAGTATCTGCGTTACATCCTCGAGCACGACGGCGGCTATCGAGTGAGCGTGACGGAATCGGGTGACGAGGCGATCGCGCTCGCGCGAGACCCCGATACCATCGCGGTGCTGGTGGACGTGTCGCTGCGTGCTACCCAGCACGAGGGACGCTATATCGATGGGCTGGCGCTGGCGCGGCTGCTGAAGGCCGACGAACTCGCCGCGAAGGTCCCCGTGATCATCGCCACCGCGCACGCCATGACCGGCGACCGCGAGCGGTTCCTCGAAGAATCGGGTGCCGACGGCTTCATCCGTAAGCCCGTCGTGGATTCCGGCGAGTTACTGTCTCTGATCCACAAGCTCGAGCAGAAGAACTTGGACGGGTCCAGAAAGCGTTAGTCATTGCCGTCTCATTACAAAGGGAGGATCAGATGGCCACCATGCCGTCTCACAACGCCGCGGAACCTGACGACGCTGCGACGCGGAAAATCCTGAGTGAGGCCGATCGCGCGTTCCCGTTTGGCCCCAGCTTTTTTCTCCTGCAACTCGCGCGCTTCGTGCGCGATTCCTGCCCCGATCCTGCCGAACAACTGCCCGTCGTCCAATTGCACCTTGCCGACGGAGAGACGCTGGATGTGTGCCACTGCATCGGTGTCTCGCCGCGTTGGGTGCTGCTCGCCGTGGCCGACACCACTGGCCACCGCGAGGGTATGGCTATCGAATGTGTACCGTTCCAGCTCATCCAGCGTGTCTCGATTCACACGCGACGTACTGAAGGGACGTCGCTTGGCTTCAGCCAGCAGCAGTCCCCCTCGGTAATAGCGGCCGAGTCGCTTCTGCAGGCGGCGATGGCCACACCTCGCGAGAGCAGTTGAGCGTGGGCAGTAATGGCGATTCGGGCAAGAATGGGCGACACAATGTCTGCATCGTCGACTGTTGCGGTTTATGAAGAAGATTTAATCCACCGCCTCCAGAGCTTTCGAAAAGATCTGTCGGTGGATGAAAAGCGCGGCGCGGAGGCTGAGCCCACCGCGCGAGTGTTGGTGGTTGAGGACGAGAAGCGCCTCGCATCATTACTGGCCCAGCACCTCGGCGACCTTGGCTTGTCAGCCCACGTCGAGCATCACGGCAAGGCGGGCCTCGAAGCTGCCTTGTCGAATACCTTCGACCTCATCATTCTCGACGTCGTTCTACCGGAACTGGACGGTTTCAGCATTTGTCGAGAGCTGCGCCACCGCGCCATCATCGCCCCCATTCTCATGCTGTCGGCGAGGGGCGTCATCGAAGATCGCGTGAGGGGGCTGGACAGCGGTGCCGACGATTACCTGACGAAGCCATTTGAATTTGCCGAGTTGAGCGCGAGAGTCCGCGCCCTTCTCAGGCGTCAGAAGGGAACCGCTGTCCTGACGCTGACCGTGGGCGACATTACGCTTGATCCGGTCGCCCGGACAGTGCACCGGGGGGCGCGACGGCTCGACCTGACACAGAAGGAGTTCGCGCTTCTCGAATACCTCATGCGCCACGTCGACCAGGTCCTGACACGTGCGATGATCGCCGAACAGGTCTGGGACTTCACATGGGATCGCATGACGAATGTGATCGACGTCTACGTCAATCACCTGCGGAAAAAGCTGGAAGATGCCGGCGAGCCGCGCGTGATTCACGCCGTGCGCGGCGTGGGGTATGTGTTGAAGTCACGCGAGGTGGATGATGATCGACACCCTTAAGGCGCGCACCACTCTCTGGAACGTGCTGGTGGTTGCGTCGGCACTAGGTCTCTTCGCGGTCCTGCTCTACGCCTGGTTGGCGCGCACGCTGTATGCTCATCACGACGGCGATCTGCAGGACGATGCCCGCCGGGTGGTGGCAGCGGTGTCGTCGACACCCGACCCGATCGCATCGTTGGAAGCACTGGAACAACAAGGCACCCTCGCCCCATTTTTGATGGTGAGGGACGCACACGGCCGGATGCTGTTCCGATCCGAGCGACTGGCGAAAGTCGAACCCGACATCGGCGCGCATGAGGTCCTGACACACGCGGCCGCAAGTGGCGCCAATTACGAACAATTCTTCACCGTCCAACTGGCTCGCGGCCCAGTGCGCTTTACGTGCGTTCCCCTGGCGACACCGGAAGGAACATACCTGCAACTCGGGCGCCCATTGGGCGATGTGGGAATGATGTTGGAGGCCGTCACGCTGGCTTCGGCCGTGCTGATTCCGATTGTTGTTACGCTCACGAGCTTTGGCGGTTTTCTCATCGCCAAGCGGGCGCTTCGTCCCATCGACACCATTGCCACCGCGCTCGAATCGATTCAGGCGACCGACTTGTCCCGGCGGGTGGACGCGCACGCGCCGGACGTCGAGGTCAAGCGACTCACTTCTTCGATCAATCAATTGCTCGATCGACTGAACACGTCGTTCAACACGATGAAGGAGTTCACGGCCGACGTCTCGCACCAGTTGCAGACGCCCCTGACGGTGATGAAAGGGACGCTGGAATCAGCCAGGCAATCATCCGGAGATAGTCAGCCCACTCTCAACGCATTGTCCGCTGAAGTGGACGCGTTGAGCGCAACGCTGGGAGATTTGCGGGACCTCGCTCTCGCCGATGCAGATTCTCTGGCCTCTCGCATCGGTCCGGTCGATGTGAGCGACGTGTTCGCTGAAGCCGGCGAACTGGTCGGGGCACTCGCCGAAGCGCATGACGTCGCGTGCGAAACCGCGATCGAACCAGACCTGCACGTGTGGGGGAACGAAGTCAGGCTGCGTCAGGTGATTCTCAATCTCGGCGAGAACGCCGTCGAGTACACGGAGCCGGGCGGCAGGATTCGAATCGAGGTCAGCCGCAGCGAGCGAATGGTGGTCGCGAAGGTCTCGGACACGGGTGTCGGTATCGCCGCGGACCTGTTGCCACATGTGTTCGATCGGCATGTCTCTGGTTCGAGCCGGAACGGAAGACGCGCATCGGGACTGGGATTGGCGATCGTCAAGCGGATCGTCGACGCGCACGGCGGGAGCGTGGTGATCCACAGCCAGCCAGGCGCCGGCACGACGGCGCTGGTCACGCTGCCCGCTGCGTAGAGAATCCCTACAGTCTGGCGCGTCGCAGCAGTTGCGCATTGACGGCCACAATCACCGTGCTGGCCGACATCAGGATCGCGGCGACAGCGGGCGGGAGCAGAATGCCCTGCGAGGCCAGGACGCCGGCCGCCAACGGGATAGCCACAATGTTGTAGCCGGCCGCCCACCAGAGATTCTGCATCATCTTCCGATAGCTCGCCCGGCTGAGGGCGATGATGCGCGGCACGTCGCGCGGGTCGCTCCGTACCAGCACCACATCGCCGGCCTCGACGGCGACATCGGTGCCGGCACCGATGGCCACGGCCACATCGGCAGTGAGAAGGGCCGGCGCGTCGTTGACGCCGTCACCGACCATCGCGACCCGCTTGCCTCGGCTCTTGAGCTCCTTGATCTTGTCGACCTTGTCGCCTGGGAGTACTTCCGCGAACACCGTATCGATCCCGAGATCCGCCGCGACCGCATTGGCGACCGCCTTCGCGTCGCCGGTCAGCATCACAACTTCGATCTGTTGCGAATGGAGCCGCTGAATGGCATCGCGTGACTCCGGACGCACGGCATCCGCGATCGCGAACGCGGCGACGGCCGCGTTGGACGAGAGTAGATAAATCGACGCCTGGCCGCGTGTCGCCGCCTTCTCGGCGGCGTCGCGCACGGCTGTGGCAGGTGAAAGGCCAAGGCGCTTCAGCATCGCGGGCCCACCCATATAGAACTCCCGGCCCTCCACGACGGCCCGGACGCCGTGCCCCGGAATCGCTTCGAATTGGTCCGCCTTCGAGACGCTGAGGGACCGCTCCTCGGCGCTCTTGACAATGCCCTGGGCAATGGTGTGTTCGGAATCACGTTCGACGGCCGCCGCAATCCGAAGCGCGTCATCCGCAGTGAGACTTCCGTCCGTGGCGATGTCGACGACACGGAATTCACCGCGAGTGAGCGTGCCGGTCTTGTCGAAGACCACCGTGGTGAGGTTGCGCGCCTCCTCGAGGCCGCGTCGATCGCGGACGAGCAATCCCGATTGCGCCCCAAGGCTGGTGGAGATCGCCGCCACCAGTGGGACGGCGAGGCCGAGCGCGTGCGGGCACGCAATGACGAGCACCGATACCAGTCGTTCAACTGCGAACGCGCCGGTGGCACCGGCCGCGAGCCACACGATCAGTGTGAGTGCGCCGGTCACAACCGCGACGATCGTCAACAGGAACGCAGCGCGATCGGCCAGCGCCTGGGCGCGCGAACGGGACGTCTGCGCCTGTTCGACCAAGCGCATGATGTTGGCAAGCGCCGTTCGCTCGCCGGTGCCCGTGACCTTCACGCGGAGAGATCCGGAGCCATTGACCGTACCGGCGATCACTTGCACACCCTCGACCTTCGGTACCGGGACGGATTCGCCCGTGATCATCGACTCATTGACGTCGCTCTTGCCGCTTTGGACGACGCCGTCGGCAGGCACGCTGGCGCCCGGCCGCACGAGGACGAGGTCGCCTTCCTGCAGCGACGAGATCGCGACATCCTCGATCGTCTCGCCGGCGATCCGCTGAGCGGTACTGGGCAGCAGCCGCGCCAGCTCGCGCAGCGCGCCAGATGCCTGCGAGATCGATCGCATCTCGATCCAGTGGCCCAGGAGCATGATAGTCACCAGTGAAGCCAGTTCCCACCACAACGCCTCCCCGGGATACCCGAGCGTCACCGCGGCGCTGAACACGAACGCCACTGTGATGGCGAGGGAGATCAGCGTCATCATTCCTGGCAGCCGATCCCGGAGCTCGCGCAGCCCGCCGTTGACGAATACCAGCCCGCCATATAAATAGACGGCAGTGCCGAACGCGGCCGGGACGTAGTCAGAACCAGGGAAGGCCGGTGCGGAGAAGCCAAGGGTGTGTTGCACCATCCCGCTCCAGATGACGGTCGGAATGCTGAGCAGCAGCGTGATCCAGAAGCGATCCCGGAACATCGCGACGCTGTGTCCTTCGTGACGGTCGTGACCGCCTGCCGCGCCATGGCCGGCGGGCGCCGCCGGGTGATGGTGCTCATGGCCTCCGGCAGGCGGGTGATTTGCGTCGGCCATCTGGTGATGTTCGTGCGGTCCAGGCGAGGTCGGGTTCATCTGACTGTTCCTCTCATTCACACACTTGCAACTTATGGGCGGTCTGGGGGATCGGCGCGCTCCGCATAGTCAAGCGCGCACAGCTCCTGGGAATGCTCGCGTTCCATCTCTTCACGAGCGATCTCGCCCGTGATCATCGCTTTGGAAATCGGGAAGACAGTGGGGTTGAACATCGTGAAATAGAAATGCCATACGACGATCGCGAGCGTCGCTAAAATCGCCTCGTAGTAGTGCACGACGGTCACGAGTTGGAACGACCAGAATGGAAACCGATTGAGGAACGGCACTTCAAACCAGAGGGCAAACCCCGTCACCATCATCACCAGCGTTCCCCACACGAGCGCGAAGTACTCCATTTTCTCCGCATAGCTGAACCGGCCGAACTGCGGTCGCTCGCGCGTAAGGCCCAGGTTGTACTTCACCATCTGGACCACATCTTTCCAGTCGGACGTGCTCGGCGGGCCGAGCCGCAGACAGCTTCCCGCGCAGCACATGACGTTGGCGAAGCGGTTGAGTTTCGGGACCATGTCTCGAATCGTCCGCCGGCCACGTGTTGTGAACGCCAAGTAGCCAAGATGATAGACACCGACCGCAATGAGGACGCCGGCGGCGAGGCGGTGCGCGCCGGCGCGCAGCATCGCGCCGGTCTGTCCGGAGACCCCTGGCACGCTCCAACCCATCGTCAACATGAATCCGGTCACAGCCAGGGTGATGAAGCTGAGGGCAAGAAGCCAGTGTTGCGCCCGTTCGTTCCGCGTGAAACGCAGGTACTTCGGATCAGTGGCCGTCGCAACTGCGCCCGGGTTTACGGTCTTCGTACGGTCCTTCCATCGTCGAACGAAGTCGAGGCCGTTATGCACCACCATCAAGCCGATGATCCCGACAATCATCATCCGGTACATGACACCCGCCAGATCGACGAGCCGGTGGCCGACGGTCCGCGGCAGATGATGAACACCGCCACGTGCGAAACCAGATACGGCTCCAGAGTGGCACTGGCCGCAGGTCGTTGCCAAATTCGCAGGGCTGACTCGCGACTGGGGATCCCACGATGGCCTCACGTCGTGGTAGCCGTGGCAACTGGCGCAATTGGCCACGCGACGATCGCCGAGCGCGCCCGCAAGTCCGTGAAAGCTCCCTTGGAAATCTGAAACCACGCTGGCGGGCAGTCGATGCGTCTCCGTTAGCTCGACGGATCCGTGGCACCGGCCGCACGTCACGCCCGAGACTTGCGGCGCGGAGGCCGGCGACGCCCGCGCGGCCGTCGGAAGGATCGCGTGGCTGCTATGGCAGTCGACGCAGGTGCCGCTATGCGATGCTCCACGGCCTGTGGCGATCGCGTGCACGCTGCCAGCGTACTGGACGCCAGCTTCAAGGTGACAGGCAGCGCACGTGGAGGCGACACGGGCTGGAGCGACCGTCGACCACGGGAGTTCCGACCTCGCGACGTTGTGGGCACTGTGGCAACTCGTGCAGGTCGCAGGGTTCACACTCTTGTTCGGACCCAGCTCCGATCCGTGAACGCCTCCACGAAAGGTCTTCAACGAGGGTTGGTGGCACGTGCCGCACTGCGCCGCCGCGTTAGCCGAATGGGTGCGAGAAACGGGATCCCGCCGAGACAGCACATCATGACTGCCGTGGCAGGTCACGCACGTTGGCGCATTAGTGTCGCCGGCTCGGAGCGCGATTTCGTGACCGTCCGCGGAAGCTCCCGGCGATTGCGAGACGTGGCATCGCTCACAGGTGGAGACTGGATTCGGCCGTCCACCAAACACGAACGACATTTCGCTGTGGCAGCTGCGGCAGCCGAGATTTCGATGCACGCTGCGCGACAGGGCATCCGTTGCTGCAGCCTGGCCGCCCGCGCGCCCGCTCATGTCTTGCGCGCTGGACAGCGCTACGGCGCAGGCCCATATAGCCACGCTCAAGCCGAGCACGATCTGAAACGGACGCCGGCTGCGAACAGCCGGCATTGCCGCGCCGTCAGATGCAGCCGGCGAAGGTAGATTCATTTCATTCTAGCGAGGTCCCATCGGTCCGCCCGGTCCGGGGCCATGACCGGGCCCCATGCGGCGGTGTTCGCCCATAGCCTCCCACATTCCACCGTGCACGCGACCGGCTTCCCAGCCGTGCTGCCAGTCGAAGTCCTGGCGAGTACCCATGGCGCGCCCTTGCATCCAACCCTGGCGGATGCTGCCGCCGCGCACCCAATCCGCTTGTCCATAGAATCGGCTGCAGGTTCCCGGAGGATCGGTTTCCGTCGGGTGGGGCGCCAGTTCGACGCTGTTCCCGTCACTACCGATGGTGATCGGCTCTCGCTCGATTGGCTCGCGGGTCTTGAGTTCCTGGTCGTAGGTCTGGACGATCACTTCGCCGGTATCGGGGTTGGACACGACCTCGGCGACAGCGCTTCCATTCTTAATCGGCACCACATCACCGCCGTTGGGACCCGCCGCAGCGGTTCGTGCGCATCCCGCGACTGTTACGAGAGCACCGAGCATCAATCCGGATAGCAACATTCTCATGATAACGATCTCCTTCACCTGGCGGCCGTGCCGAGGAGCGCATTGCGCTGCTCTGGAGTGAGAACGTCGATCGCCTCACCCACCGAGCGAATGAACTCGATGCGCTGTCCTGTACGGGCTCTCTCGATCTCCGCGATCTTCGCTTCGACGCGTGCCGCGTCTGTTCCGGCGCCCGTCAACGCCCACAGCTCCTGCTCCGCCTGTTCAATGGCGCGGTCGGCATTCGTCCGCGTCGAGAGTGCGCGCTCCTTGATGCCGCGCAGTTTGGATTGCTGGTCCGGCGTTAGCCCAACCGCTGGCTGATCGAGAAAGAATTCCGTCGCCCCGATGTGATGGAGATGCGACACGCCCGGCATGCCGGGCATGGTCGACAACGGCCGAGATGCTGTCGCGTCGGACGGCGAAGGCGCTGGTGCCGCCGACGCGGTCGGCGCCATCTCTCGCATCATGCTCTCTGGCGCCATCCCCATCTCACCACGGTGCATGCCCATCATTGCGGGGCCAAAGCCGATACCCGCGGCAGGCCACTGCTGTCCATTTGACGTCGCTGCTCCTAAAGCAGGTTGTGTACTTTGCGCAGGCACTACAAGTTTGTCGACGACGTCGGTGACACCATTCGTTGCTCGCGCGAGTTCCACGGCCTTGGACTTCACCGTCACAGAATCGACGTTCCCCGCCAGCGTGACGACCTTGCTTGCCGTGGCTACTTCAATCTGCGAGGCCCTCGTGGATTCATCGGCTATGAGTCTGTTGTTGACCTGCGCGGTGATCGCGGCGTCGGTCTGTGAACATCCGACGGCCGTCGCCGTAATCGCCGCGATTCCTGCGAGCATCCAGAGTCGCCTTGCCATACCGCCTCCTGAACCCGACCTACTTCTTGGGCATGCCGGTGCCCAGGAGCGCGCTCTGCTGCTCCGGCGTCAGTTGTTTGGTCGCTTCGCCCACCGCACGGATGAATGCGATCCGCTGATTCGTGCGCAGCTGCTCGATTTCCTGGAGCTTTGCCTGAACCTTGGTGGCGTCAGGCAGATCGGCACCAGTCAGGACCCAGAGCTCCTGCTCCGCCTGTTCGATGCGTCGCTCCGCATTCCCACGCTCGAGAAGTGCCCGCTCTTTGATCCGGTTGAGGGCGGTCTGCTGTTCGGTGGTCAGGTTCAGTTGCGACTGATCGAGAAAGAATCCTGTCGAACCGATGTGGTAGACGTGCGATGCGCCCGGCACACCAGGAAGAGACGAGATCGATCGCGGCGCGCGGGCCGGCGGGGTTGCGCCGCTTGCGCCTCCACCCATCGTCATGCCTCCACCCGTCGTCGCGCTGCCACTCGTCGCAGCGCCTCCACCCATCGTCATACCGCCGCTCGGCGGCGTGGAGCCGGTGCTGGATCCGGCCGACATGCTGCCCATGCCCATCTCGCCCTTCATCATTCCGTCGGGCATCTTCATGCCCTCGGGCGGCATGCCCATCTCTCCCTTGTCCATGTCCATCATCGGCATCCCGCCGGGCATCGGGGCCTTCTGGCTACCCATTCCGCCTGGTTTCATTCCACCCATTTCACCAGCCGGCATCCCACCGGGCGGCATTGCGCCCATCTCGCCCATCATGCGCCGGCCGGGGGCCGGCGCCGGAGTCGCGGAGGTTCCAGCCGTTGGTGTCTGGGGACTTTGCTTCTGTTGATCCAACGCCGACTGGAGTTTTGCGATTTGCGCACGCAGCTCGGCGATCTGCTTTTGCAGATCCTGGTCCTGACCAGTTGCCGTTGTCATCTGGCCGGCGGCCGGCGGGTGTGTGTGCGGCGCGCCAGCAGGCGCGGTCTGCGCCGCGCTCGCTCCTGGAAGCCACACGAGGCCAGCGACTGCAATCATCGCGGCCACCTTCGGGCCTGTCGTCCAAGTGTGTGTAGTAAGCAGTCTCGTAACCATGTTCTCCTCTTTGTCTCTTCCCTGGCTGGCGTTACTGGTGTCGCGAGCAAGTGCAGCGGCTATCGGCAATTCAGGGTCCGCGCAAGGGTGCCAGCCGACCACACCGACAGCAACTGACATGCCAGCAGCCCGAAAGGCCGTAATACGCCGGACGCGTTCGATCTCGCTTCTCGACACTGCGTGTTTTCAGACAGCTACCTTTGGGACTGAGCCAAATGGCACACAGAGTTCGGTTGGGTGTCGCTGCAGCCCTTAGGATCCTGCGTCAGACGATGGGTTCGTACCCGCATGGCCCCGGCATCGGTCTTGCCTGAGCAACGTAGAGACGTCGTGCGAATGCCGCGCGACTGCGGCGGACGAATGTCTGAAGGAGGCCAATCATGTTGAACGTCAAGGCATGGACGATGTCCTTGGGCTGCTGGATGGCAGCCACGTTCACGATCTGCGTGCTCGGCGGCGTGATTGCCCCAGGTCTGCCAATTCCGCATCGCACCTTGGAATTGTTGTTGCCAGGTTTCACGTGGATCTCCCTGGGGTCGTTCGCGCTGGGCTTGCTGGAGACCGCTCTCTATGGGGTGTACGCCGGGTGGTTGTTCGCGTCGCTCCACAACTTCTTCGAGCGGCGCTGGACACGCAATTAGGAGGGGTTGTGCAGACCGCAATCGAACCGACCAAACAAAGTGAACCTTTGAGAATCCCCGCGTGGCTGGGTCTCTGCCTCTTCCTCGCCATCGCGGCGTTCTTTCTCTGGGAGGAACATCGGGCGCACATCCTCGGGGCGCTGCCGTACGCGCTGCTACTGTTGTGCCCGATCATCCACCTGTTCATGCACCGGGGGCATGGCGGTCACGTCGGCGGACGCTCAGACCCTGAGGGCCACGATCATGACCATCGGCCCAGAGGAGCGGTGTCATGAACCACGACATCCCCGCATATGGTCTCTGGTCGCTGGTGATCATCAACTCCGCGATCTTCATCCTGTTCGCCTTCAGCTTCTTCAAGCCGAAGACGACCCGTGACTGGCGGACCTTCGGCACTTTCTCCGCCTTCATCGTCGCGCTGTTTGTCGAGATGTACGGGTTCCCGTTGACCATCTATCTCCTGTCCGGATGGCTCACTCGACGATTCCCCGGTGTCGATCCGCTCGGCCACGACTTCGGCCACCTTTGGTACACGTTGCTTGGCTTCGAAGGGAATCCGCACTTCAATCCGATTCACATCGCCAGCAACGTTGTGATCTTCGGCGGTTTCATCCTGCTCTCTAGCGCCTGGCGGGTCCTCTTCGAGGCGCACCGAGAGGGCAAGCTGGCAACGACGGGGCCTTACTCGTATGTCCGACACCCGCAGTACGTGGCCTTCATCGCGATCATGTTCGGGTTCCTCTTGCAGTGGCCGACGCTCGTGACGCTCGTCATGTTTCCGATACTCGTGACGGTGTACGTCAAGCTCGCTCGTCGGGAGGAGCGCGAGACCCAGGCGGCATTTGGTGAGGCATGGGACACCTACGCCAGCCGAATACCGGCATTTATCCCACGGCTCCAAAACAGGAGGACCCATGGTGGCGTGCGAGTGCAGCGACGTTCATGAGCGGCGACGGGTCGTGCTGACCGGTGGTCCGGGCGCGGGCAAGACGGCGCTCCTCGAACTGATCCGCCAGTCCTTCTGTTCGCACGTGAAGGTCCTTCCGGAGGCGGCCGGCGTGGTGTTCGGCGGCGGCTTCCCGCGCGAGGACGACCCGGCATGTCGACGGGCCGCGCAACGCGCGATCTTCCACGTTCAACGCGAGTTAGAGGCCGCCGGGGATAGTCATCATCCGGCAATCGTGCTGTGTGATCGCGGGACCGTCGATGGGCTCGCATATTGGCCGGGATCGGCGGAGGAGTTCTGGACTTCTATGGGGACGACTCTCGACACCGAGCTCCGCCGCTACGATGTTGTCATTCACCTGCGCACGCCCGCGCAGGAGGATGGCTACAACCACCAGAATCCCCTTCGCACCGAGTCCGCAAGCCTCGCCGCCGAAATCGACGCGCGCATCGCGCGCGCATGGGACGCGCACCCCAAACGGCTCTTTGTCGAGTCGTCCTCTGACTTCCTCGACAAGGCCGCATACGCCCTTGAGATATTGCGCGGCGAGATGCCGGAATGTTGCAAGCGCCACGTGGTCCCGGCGCTTCACGACCGTGAAAACAGGGTCGCGAGATGAGACGGGTAGGGGAGCCTTCAGAGCGCCGCGTCGCAAGCCCGTCAAGATAATATTGACGCGGCCCTTACTCATCCGGTCGGTCATTATGCAAACCACGATCGTCGACCCTTACGGACTCTGGAACACAGGCTCGGTTCCTTTCCGTTCCCTGACGACGATCGTCGCCCTGGTGCTCGTGATGTTGAGCAGCAGACCCGCGAGCGCTCAAACAACGCCAGACGAACATGCGCAGCACCATCCCGCCGCTAACGCGACTCCGGCGACGCCTGCTACCAACCCGGCTCCGCCCGCGGGCATGGTGGGCATGCCGAGCGCGGTTCCGGGCGGAGCGATGGCGGCGGAGATGGCCGAGATGATGAAGCAAATGGGCGTGCCTCCGCCCAAAGAGCTTTATCCCTCACTTATGGCCCTGCCCGATGAAGTGACGCCGGAACAACGCGCCGGAATCGAACAGCTGGCGCGCGAGCGCATGAAAACCGGTGCCGCGTCGATGTCCGCCGGCCTCGAGAAGCTGGCGACATCAACGTCCGATGAAGACTTCACAGCGATGCAACAAGCGGCGGCGCAGATGCGCCAAGGCTTGGCCGAGTTCGAATCCGGACTCGCGGCGCGGCAGGTTCTGTCCGAAGGCAAGGGGGCTCGCAACCTTGCACTCGACTGGTTCAAGCGCGAGATGAACCTCGCCACTCCGATCCGGCCAGAAACGCCTCGCTCGCTGTTGGGTGTCACGCCGCTGCACCTCTTCACGATGGGGCTGCTGATCGTCTTCGCGTTCGCGATGGTCACCATGTACTTCTTCAAGATGCGCCGCGCGGCGGCTCTCTTTGGACGTCTCGGTTCGAACACGAATCTGCCGCCCGGAACCGCACCACCACTTGCGGGTGGGTCCGCACCGCCGCCCGCAGGAAACCCGCCGAACGTCGCGCCGCCTCCGGCCGACGCTGGCGCGCCACCAGCATCAGCGACAGCGCCGCCCGCGGACGCCATTGTCGTGTCCACATCCATGCCGCCGGTGGCGGCGAATTGGCGCGGCCATCTGCGCGTGGGAAGCATCGTCACGGAAACACCGACCGTCAAAACGTTTCGGCTCCTTCCTTCATCCGGCGGCCATCTCCCCTTCACCTTTGCTCCAGGGCAGTTTCTGAACGTCGCGTTTGAGGTTGGCGGCGCCAGGATGAACCGCTCGTACTCGATCTCCTCGTCCCCGACGCAGCGCGAGTACGTCGAGCTGACGGTGAAGCGCGAGCCGAGGGGCGCAGTCTCGCGTCACATCAACGATCTGCTGAAAGTGGGCGATCAGATCGAAGCGGGAGGGCCGGTTGGTCGGTTCACGTTCACCGGCTCGGAGGCCGATAGCATCGTGCTCATCGCCGGCGGTGTTGGCGTCACGCCGCTTATGAGCATTGCGCGCTGCCTCACGGATCGGATGTGGGCCGGCGAGATCTTCTTGGTGTACGGCTGCAGCAGTCCGTCTGAGTTCATCTTCCGGGAAGACATTGCCGCGCTTGAGCGGCTGAATCCGAAGCTCCGTGTCGTGGTCACGATGGAGCGCACGGACGGAACGGAGTGGAACGGACCGATTGGACGCATTGACAAGGACCTGTTGATTCGGACGGTCCCCAATCTTGTGTCGCGTAGGATTCACATCTGCGGACCATCCATGATGATGGACGCGGTGAAGGCCATTCTCCACGACGTTGGCGTCACGCCGGGACAGCTCAAGACAGAATCATTCGGCGAACTGATGCCGGCGCCGATGGATCGTACCACTTCCCTGAAGCCCGTGGCTCCCGCGACTGGTCCGCTAGTCACGTTTTCGAAGAATCACAAGTCCGCACGAATCCATGCCCAACAAACGTTGCTCGAGTTCTCCGAGGAGCTGGGGATCGGAATCGAGAACTCGTGCCGCGTTGGGACGTGCGGTGTCTGCAAGGTGACAATGAAATCAGGCGAGGTGGAGATGGCAGTGGAGGACGCGCTCGATCCGGACGACAAGGTCAACGGCATCATTCTCGCCTGCCAGGCCAAGCCGACGAGCGACATCGTGGTTGAAGCTTAGGGTATGAAGGATCGTGAACGAATTGTCGTCGGCGGCATTCTGGGTGTGTTGCTGCTCGGCTGGCTGGGTTTCCTGATTCACCGATCGCCGCGCTTTCCAGGCAGCGGCCTTGGCGCGACCTTCGGGATAGCCGGAGCGGCGGTCATGCTGGTGCCACTTGCGTACACGGTTGCCAAGCGCATTCCTCGGCTCCATGCCCGCATGACAACCCGCGTGTCGATGCAGTCGCTGCTGGCACTTCACACCTACACGGGCATTCTGGGTTCGCTGCTGGCGCTGATCCACACCGCTCACAAGTTCGACAGCCTGCTGGGGATCGCACTGACGGCGATAATGCTGCTGGTCGTCGTGAGCGGGTTTGCGGTTCGCCACCTGCTCACGTACGTCAACCGAGAGATCGGCGACAAACTCGTCCTATTGCAGACGGCCCGTGGCGATCTCGACAGTGCTTGGGGCGTGCTCGAGCGCTCCCCCGCTGAAGTGAGAGGCCTTCCGAAGGCGCCCGCATTTGCGGTTGGCCTGGCCTCGGTAGGCGTCGAACTCCCATTCGGTGGGCCAGCCGGTGACGTCATCCGCACGGCCGAGGGTGTGGCGGACCTGGAGTACGCAGTCAAGACACACGAGTTGCTCAGACGCTGGTTCGCGCGATCGCTGAAGCTGCACATCGGTCTCTCTGTAGCCTTCTACGTCCTGCTCTTGCTGCACATCGGGTCGGGGTTTTACTTCGGACTACGGTGGCTGCGATGAAGCGGTTTGTGCTCTGGGTCACGCTGATTGTTGCGGTCGGGACAGCGTCGGCGCTCGCGGTGCTGCACTTCACGACGGCATCATCGGTGCTGCAGCAGGCCGTCAGCCCGGGTCCGCTGTCGCGCGGACATGCGTACCTCGGCGACCGATGCGAATCGTGTCACCAACCGACTGTTGGCGTGACGGTCACGAAATGTATGGCCTGCCACGCGAACGCCGAGCGGCTACTCGGACGTCAGCCGACCGCGTTCCATGCGAGCATTCAGGAATGTTCGGCTTGTCACATCGAGCACCAGGGTACGAACATCCGCCCCGTCGCCATGGACCATGTGGCTCTCGCCAAAGTCGGCGCGCGGACTTTGCGTCGCGCGTCTGGAACAGACGGCGCCAGCGCGGCCACGCTCAAGTCGCTGGAGACGTGGTTGCGCATTCGGGTCCCCGGCCAACTCAATTCAAGCGCCGTGCGCGAGGCTCTCGATTGTGTTGGATGCCACTTCACAAAAGATCGGCACGTCGGGCTGTTCGGCAAAGACTGCGCGCAGTGCCACGCCACGACTCAATGGACCATCGCCGAGTTCCAGCATCCGTCGTCGCGGTCAACCAGCTGCGGACAGTGCCACCAGGCCCCACCAAGCCACTACATGATGCACTTCGACATGGTCTCGAAGAAGATCGCGCGCCAGGAGGATGCGCAGGTGGCCGAGTGCTGCGGCCCCGCGCAACCCTATCAGTGCTATCGCTGCCATCAGACCACATCCTGGAATGACATTCGTGGCGTGGGCTACTACAAACATCACTGAGAACAACGCCACCCGTGCGCCGGTCAGACCGCCCACGGGACTCTGCCGAACAGCAATGACGTATTAACTACGCCGGGCTCGCCTGGGCTTGACGGATCGGGAGCCAAGCCGCTAGCTCTGATGAGCCGATTGTTCGGGGCCCAGATGAACCGTTAACAGGCGCCGCAACTCCCGAAGGGCCTCTTCCGTCGTTCGGAAGCTGCCTTTGATCAGGCAGCCGCGATCGTCGAAGAGTGGTGACAGGCGGTTGTCCGGCTCGACTCGTAACGCCCAGCCGCTCACCGTTCCATCGTTTGAGGGCTCAACGCCAATCTCGCAGCACGTCGAACCAAATGTCGCGCGAAAATAGTACATGGTGCTGCTTGCGGCGTAGGGAGCCTGCACACTATAGTGTGTCGACCGAATCGGGTTCAAGCGGCCACGATTCGGGACGTGGCCGCAGTTTCGGGCGGCGTAGGACGGCGCATTCGCGAGTTGCGATCCGGGCTCGCGATCTCGCAGGAATGAACCATAGCCGGAGTAGTCGCTCCTGCAGATTAAATTATGTTCATCATCCACGCTGCTCGTTTTATCCATACACAACGTGCACGGACCGACACCGTGTTGTGGATCAGAGCAAATCCAGGCTCCGCTTCGGTGCAACTCCGGAGGCCACGTCGCCGTGCCGACTCAGGGCGTGCTGTTTCCGACTGAGAATGACATTACCGCCGCAATCGAAGACGTCGCACGGCGTCACTTCGGCCGGCGCAAAGCCCGATCGCGCATTTCGGGCAGCGGTTCGAAAAGTGGAGGTGTTTGCGGACCGGGACGCAATGGCCGGGAGACCGCACCCTCAGAGAGCCTGCAGCGAACGGCAATGACGTATTACTACGCCGGGCTCGCTTGGGGATTGAGGTATCTGGAGCCAAGCCGTTAGCTCTGACTGGCCGATTGCTCTGGGCCAAGGTGAAGAATCAATCGCCGCCGCAACTACCGAAGAGCCTCTTCCGTCGTTCCGGAAGCTGCAATTAATAAGGCAGCCCCGATCTTGCGGCGCAGGGAGTCTGCACACTATAGTGTGTAGACCGATCGGGTTCAAGCGGCCACGATTCGAGTCGTGGCCGACGGAGTTTCGGGCGCCGTAGGACGGCGCGTTCGCGAGCTGCGTTCCGGGCTCGCGATTTCGCAGGAAGAACTGGCCGAGCGGGCGGGGCTCCATCGCAACTATGTTGGTAGCGTGGAGCGAGGCGAGCGTGACGTGGGCGTCGGCGCGATCGCCAGAATTGCGGGGGCCCTCGGCCTGACGCTTGCGGAGTTTTTCGCGCCGTTTCGAAGCAAGCGGCTCAGGAAGTAAACGACTCACTGTTCTGATATGCGTGGCGGCATCTGACCATCGAACGAAGAAACTGCGTGTCGGATACCGCAGCTTGTTGCCGCGTACCGACCACCGCCGACAAGTAGAACTACCGCGCCGATCGCGCGGTGTGCCGCGCGTCGCGGAGAATCTCGAGACCACCCTTACCGACAACAACGGCGATTGCGAGGCCGACGACCACATCGGGCCAGAAGCGGCCGGTCCACGCTACCAAGCCGGCGGCAACGAGCACGCCGACGTTCGACACGAAGTCGTTGACGCTGAAGGTCTGCGCTGCCCGGAGATTGACATCGTCGGTGTGCAACCGGCGCAACAACTTCAGACACCAAAGGTTGATGCCGGCGGCCACCAGGCCCATCGCCACCATGACGCCACTCACGGGCTCTGCGCCTGTGAGCAGCCTCCGCAACGCGTCGGCGGCGACGCCAACCGCCAGGACGAGGAGCATTGCGCCGGAGATGGAAGCGGCCACGCTTTTTCGGCGAGCGGAGCCGCCAACAGCGAGATAGCTGATCGCGTAGACCGCGCTGTCGGACGCGTTGTCCAACGCGTTGGCGAGAAGCCCGCTGGAGTCCGCATAGATGCTTGTCGCGAAAAGCCCGGCCGACAACAGCAGGTTCAGGGCGAGCACCTGCAAGAGTACTCGCCGCTCGGCCGTCGCATTGCTCAGACTGTCGTCACGCTCGGCGTGCGGCAAGGTCGCGCTCAAACCAGTGATACAGCGTCGGCAGCACGAGCAACGTCAGTGCGGTCGAGGTGATGAGCCCGCCGATGACCACCGTGGCGAGCGGCCGCTGCACTTCTGCACCGGTCGCCGTTGACAACGCCATTGGCACAAACCCGAGACTCGCGACCATGGCGGTCATCAATACCGGACGTAAACGGGTGACGGCACCCTCCCTGACCGCGTCATCCACCGAGCGGCCACTCTCGCGCAACTGATTGATGAACGAGAGCATCACGACGCCGTTGAGCACAGCCACCCCGAAGAGTGCGATGAACCCAATCCCCGCGCTCATCGAAAAGTCCATTCCGCGTAGCACCAGCGCCAGAATGCCGCCGGTTGTCGCAAACGGTATGCCGGTGAAGACCAGCGCCGCCTGCTTCAACGAATTGAAGGTCATGAACAACAGCAGAAAGATCACGGCGAACGTGACCGGCACGGCGATCATGAGGCGTCGCCGGCCGCTTTCCAGGTGCTCGTATGTACCGCCCCAATCCATGTGGTATCCCGGCGGCAGCTTGACCGCCTCGGCCACGCGTTGTTGCGCATCTGCGACGACGGAACCGATATCCCGACCGCGCACGTTGATTTCAACAGTAATGCGGCGTTGCCCATTTTCCCGGCTGACTTCCGCGGGACCTTCTTGCGATGTGATGCGCGCGAGCTGCTTCAGCGGCACTGGCTCTCCCGCTGGGGAAGTCACGAGCAGATTGCCGATCGCGGCCCCATCCGATCGGACACCCGGCGGAAAACGCACGACCAACCCGAAGCGCATAAATCCTTCGAGCACGGTCGTCGCCTCGGTTCCGGCAATGGCCGTGGTCACGATGTCCTGGACGTCCGCGACGTTGATGCCATACCGCGCAGCCGCCCGTCGGTCGACCACGATGTCGAGCATCGGCAGTCCGGCGATCTGTTGCACCTTCACGTCCGAGGCGCCCGGCACCTGACGCACGATCGCCGCGACTTCGTTCGCTTCGCGGCTGAGCACGTCCAGGTCGTCGCCGAAGATCTTGACCGCCACATCCGATCGAACGCCCACGCCTTCGACGAGCTCCATCATGCGAAACTTGATCGGTTGCGAGATCGACGCGACGATACCCGGTAATTGTTCGAGCCGCTCTGACACTTCGCGCAGCAAGTCGTCGCGGTCGACGCCGGCCCGCCATTCGTCGTGCGGCTTGAGCATCGCGTAGGTGTCGGCCATGTCAGGGCCCATCGGGTCGGTGGCAATTTCCGGCCGGCCGATTCGGCTGACCGTCGTGGCCACCTCCGGAAGGTCCTTGAGGATCCGCTCGACGATTCCGGCCTGTCTGACCGCTTCGGTGAGCGATACGCTCTTCAGGCGCACGTGGTTGACGGCCAGCGCACCCTCGTCGAGCTCCGGAAGGAATTCGCTGCCGAGCGTCACGAACAACGCCGACGTGGCGACGAAGAACGCCCCGGCCGCAGCAAAGGTGCGGCGAGGTCGCGCCAGCGCCGCATCGAGCGCACGGGCGTACGCCGGCGTGAGCCGCGCGAGGAGCGGGTGTTCGCGGTCGTGCGTCGGCTCTCGCAGAAAGAGCGCGCACAGGGCTGGAACGACCGTGAGACTCAACACGAGTGCGCCGGCGAGCGCCAGAATCACCGTGAAGGCCATCGGCCGAAACATCTTTCCCTCGATACCAGCCAGCGTGAGGATCGGGATGTAGGCCGCGATGATGATGACCATCCCGAACAGCGCCGGCTTCAACACTTCGCTTGCCGCGTCCTTCGTGATGGCGAGGCGGTCGTCGAGAGAGAGCCCGGTACCACATTCGTGGCGGCGCTCAGCGAGCCGCCGCACGGTGTTTTCGACGATGATGACCGCGCCATCCACGATGAGGCCGAAGTCGATCGCGCCAAGGCTCATCAGGTTTGCCGACACGTTGAAGTAGTTCATCCCAATGATGGCCACCAGCATCGAGAGCGGGATCGCGGAGGAGACGATCAGGCCGGCGCGGATCTGCAGCAGGAACAGGAACAGCACGATGACAACAAGAATTCCGCCTTCGATGAGGTTCGTGCCCGCCGTGCGGATCGTCTTGTCGACGAGCTCGGTCCGATCGTAGAAGGGCTTGATGACGACGCCTGGAGGCAGCGACGGCTTTATCTCCGCGAGCGCGGCCTTGACATCTCGCGTCACCGTGCGGCTGTTCTGGCCCTTGAGCAGCATGGCCACGCCCATCACCGTTTCACCCGCGCCATCGCGGGTGGCAGCCCCCTGTCGCACCTGCGCCCCGACCGTCACGCGGCCGATATCGCGCACATACACGGGCGTGCCCTGGTGTGACGCGACGACGATGTCTTCGATGTCCGTGACGGATTGAATGAGCCCGACGCCACGAAGGAGCTGCTGTTCGCCCGCGCGTTCGATGTAGGCGCCGCCTGCGTTACTGTTGTTGCGATCGAGCGCCTCGACAATCTGGCGCAGCGTCAGTCTGTGACTCACCAGGCGGCCGGGATCAACCAGCACTTCGTACTGCTTCTCGCGTCCGCCGAAACTATTCACCTCGATGACACCCGGCACGGTTCGCAGCCGCGGCTTGATCTGCCAGTCGAGAATGGTGCGCAGATCGGTCAATGTGTCATGCTCCGGCGACGCGCCAGTCCCGTCCGATGGCAAGAGACCGGTCGCCCTGCTGGCCGAAGGCTCGCGCTCGACGGTGAACTGGTAGATTTCGCCGAGGCCGGTACTGACCGGCGCCAGCTCCGGCCGCACGCCAGGCGGCAGCTCCGACTGCGCTTCCCCCAGACGCTCGAGCACAAGCTGTCGCGCCCAGTAAACATCGACGTCATCGTCGAACGTCACCGTGACCTGTGAGAGTCCGAATTGTGAGATCGATCGGATTTCCTGTTTGCGCGGCAGGCTGCTCATCGCCACTTCGATCGGAAAGGTGACGTACTGTTCCATTTCGAGCGGCGCGAACGCGGGGGCCACCGCGTTGATCTGCACCTGATTGTTGGTAATGTCGGGGACGGCATCGATCGGTAGCCGGGCAGCTGAATAGGCGCCGGCCACGATCAGGACCGCACCGAGCACGATCATGAGGACGCGCCAGCGAATGCTGAATGTGAGAATGCGTTCGATCATTTCTTCTTCTCTTCGTCCTCGCCGCCCTCGGCCTCGATCGAGCCGGCTTTGAGCTTGCTTTTCAGCATGAACGCTCCATCGGTGACCACACGTTCGCCGGCTTTGAGACCGGTATCAATCGGGACAACACCGCCGATACCGACGCCTGCGCGAACAATACGTTTCTGAAAGGTGTCGTCGCCGGTCTGGACGAACACGACGGTGTCATCGTCAATCTGCTGGACGGCCATCGCCGGCACGACCACGGCAGGCCGTTCGGCGGAGGTTGGAATCTGCATGGTGACGAACATCTGCACCTTCAGTCTCCGGTCGCGGTTGGGCACTTCGGCCCTCACTTTCGCCGTCCGCGTCGTGGGGTCGAGGACATCGCTGACGTTGGTAATGCGTCCAACGAAGAGTTCGCCGGGATACGTCTCCGTTGAGATCTCGGTGCGCTGGCCTGCACGGACAGACGCGATGTCCTTTTGGTACAGGTCGCCGAGCACCCAGACGGTGGAGAGATCACTAATGGTGAAGAGCTCTCGCTCGGTATCGACGATGTCACCAGGAGCGACATTCGCGGCCGTGACGGCGCCGGCAAACGGCGCGCGGACGACCGTGCGCGACCGTGAGTCGGACGACGCGGAACCCTCGCGCAACTGCTCCAACTCCTTCGGCGTCATGCCAAATCGCTGGAGCTTGCGTTCGACATTCGTCATCGCACCGCGTGCTGTGGCGACGTCGGCCTGAGCGCGCTTGTACTCAGCGTCGCGCCGCTCGTACTCGGCTCGAGGAATGCCGCCGACTTCCACGAGCTTGGCGGCACGTTCGAGCGCCCGACGGGCGACGTCGGCATCCGCGGCGGCCCGATTGACGGCCGCGGCAGCACCTGCGTACTCGCCAACGAGTTGCCCGACTTCGACATTGTCGTAGGTCAAGAGCGGCTGGCCGGCGCTCACGTGGTCGCCGACGCGAACATCCACTGACTCAACACGGCCAGGGGCGAGCAGCCGCACGTGTGCCACGCGGGTCTCGTTCGGCGTGACGATGCCGGTCGCTCGGATCAATGTGGCAAAGGCACGCTCTTGCGCCGGTTCGACTTTCAGACCAATACGGTCTCGCGTCTCGTCATCCAGCGTGACGACATCGCCGCCACCAGCCTCCGCCGCCTCGCTCGTCGACTCGGCCTCCTCCGACTTCATCGCCGGCCGCGACACCGACCAGCGCCCGACCATGACCGCCGCGGCCATCGAGACCGCGAATACTCCTATTTGTGTGCCGCGCGCGATGCTCATTTGACCTCCGCTCCAATGGCTTGAACGAGAACGGCACCCGCAATGTAGTGGTCCTTGAGAATCTCGGTATACGCGCGTTGCGTATCGACGAGCCGACGCTGCTCCTGCAGCAAGTCCAGTAACGGCACCTCACCCAGCTCGTAGGTCGCCCTGATGACGGTCATGCCTTCCTGCGCCTGCATGACAACGTCCGCGTCGAACGTCCGCAGGGCATCAGCGGACGCCACGTACTGCTCGTATGCCGCCCGCACCTCAGTGCGAACGACATCCTCGATGAACTGCCGTCGCTGCATCGCGGCCTGACGCCGTGCCTGCGCCGTTTCGATGTGGCCCTGATTACGATTGGCGAATGGCAGGGGGATCGAGACTCCCACCGTCAGCGTGTGGTCACGGTCGACCACCGGCGCCAGTTGACCGCTCGCCGTGGTTCCGAATAGATCGAACCTCGAATCGCTCTGCGAGTACCGCGCGATGCCGATGACATCCGGTGTGCGTTCCGCGCGCGCCAGTGCGACTTCCGCCTCTGCCTGTCGCTCCGCGGCCCGTGCCGCACGCAGGTCGGGCCGTTGTTCCAGTGCTGAGGCCATGGCTGATTCCAGAGTGACCGCCTGTCGTGACTGGGTGAGGTCACCGGCGAGCGTGAGCGGTTCGTCTGTATCCATGCCAACAGTCAGTCTGAGCGCGCCGAGTGCTCGCGCGGCGGCGCTTTCCGACAGGATACGATCCGCCGTCAACCGGCCAAGCTCGACTTGCAGCAAGGCGCGTTCGACCGGCGCCGCTTCTCCCTCCGCAACCCGTTGCTGCGTTGCCCGGGATGCGCGATCGGTCAGGCCGGCGAGGTCGCGCAACACTTCAAGGTTGCGGCGCGCGGAAAGGACTTCGGCGAAGCGAATCCGTACGTCCGCCCTGAGGTGCCTCTCTCGGTCGGCAACCTCGAGCTCGGCGATCTCAACGCCGACGCGCGCGACGTCGATGCGGCGGGTACGCTTGCCCGCCGTCTCGAACGTATGGGCGTATCCAATCTCGATCTCTCGTTCGCCGCGCGATCCGAGTGGTCGCCCGGTCTCGAAGGTCACATCCAGGCCTGGGTTGGGGCGCAGACGAGACTGGGTGACGAATCCGCGGGCGGCCGCGATCTCCTGGCGAGTCGACAGCAATTCGCGGTTGCGCTCCAGAGCGAGCCGCTCGAGGTCGGCGGCCGTCAGTTGCCGGGCGGCAGCTCGCGCAGCAGGCGCGGCCAACAGAATCAGGACCACGGCTGACACCCGCCAAAGCGATCGATCGAAGTTACGTTGTTGCATAGCATCTCCAAGCCACGTGATCTCGGCGTGGCTGGCGCCGAGCTCCGCCGACGAAGCTCGACGCCCATCACCACCCATCCGTCACTTCTTCAGAATCGTCTTTACCTTGATGTCGACCTCGGTCGCGCGAAGCTTACCGCCCCCGGTATCGACGTATTTCACGTTGACGCTATCGAACTTGTCCACGAGATCGGTAATCGTCGGCGCGCGACCGTCCTTCTTGATGGCTTGGACCTTGGTGCCAACGCCCTTTCCGACGACTTTCGTGTTGCCATCAACGGCGAACACCAAGTTGGTATTCCCTGGCTGAATCGTCAGCGAGTCTTGTGTGATGGCGATCACACGTCCGTTCGACCGCATCGTCTTGCCCGACTCCTGAGCAAGCAGGCCATTAGGGAGACAGATCAGTACACCCACAGCCAAAGCGAGACGAAACTTCATAGAACCTCCTCATCAAAAGACGAATGAAATGACCGCGCTCGAGCCCCGCAGTTGTGCCGCGGCACGAGCGCGCGACGGCCGACGTTCGCCCGCACAGGCGAACGCCATCACACGAAGTGGCGGAAAAGCGCGAAGGCTACGTGATTACAGAAGGCGAGGAGGGTGTTCGACCTGGTGGCCAGGAGCGAGTGGCGGACGGACGACGTTGAAGGCGGGAACCAAGGCACCGAAGAGCGAGGACGGCGCTAACCTGACTGCCGCCTCCCTTTCGAACGGGACGACACACATGACGCAGGTCGAGGCGTCTGAAGGGGCTGCGCCGTCGGACGGTGCTTCAAGAGTCGCCGATTCTCCAGGGTGGGAACCAAGATCGCCGAACGGATCTACACACCCGTCCAAACACCATGCGGCGTTGAAGGACACCACGAGAAGCACAACGAGCGCTTGAAGGCGGCGCATCTGAGGGCACTATACCTCACGAAGACCAATTGGGGCGATTTCCTTAGGGCGCACCATCGGACCTAGCGCGGCCCGTCGCGATGAACTCAGTCCGACACGACTCGGAGCAGAAGACGAAGTCACGGCCTCCGATGCTTAGTGTCAACGCACCTGCTCGGTGCACGCGCATTCCGCATACGGGATCTGTCGAAATCGTTCCATCAGATGCGACCATGCCTCGCACCCGTCGATACTCGATCCAAAAGACTACGCTCAAAGGAAGGAAAAGGAGAGATGTGACGCTGCCTGGATAGTACGACCGGCGGACCAAGGCAAATGCGAGATGCTCCAGCTCCGCCGTCATGATCATTCCGAAGACGAGAAGGGCCCTCATTCGCCACTGCGGCCCCAAGAGCATGACGAAGAACAGGATCAGCCAGATCCACAAAGAGAGCTGAAACCCGAGAAAGACCGCTTCCGGTTCAGATCTTGCGAAGCGAGATATCCACGCGAACGTGGGATCGGCAAAGTAGAAGCCAGTGACCCATTCTTCCATTCCGTGTACAACGAACAGGCAGATGGCAACGAACACTACCTGTCGAAGTCGCGTTGTCACGGTTGATCTCCCTTCTGCTCAAGCGCATGATGCAGCCACCGATTACTTAACACTTCGCCCAGTGCTTCAATCGAGCCAACGATAAGCGTTGCAGCGGAAAGCACCGCAAGGTGCTGTGTCATCTTCGAGATGACAATGATGATGCGGTCGCGCTCGAACGCGCTCCATAACTCCATCGCCGTACCCATGCTCGCTTCGTTCCCCGGTAGATAAGCGATGAGGACGTCGCACTGACCGGCAAGTTCAACGAATTCTCGGAACGATTCAACAACAGACGCTACGGCGTCGGGGTATTCGCTTCGCTGGAGCGGCTGTTCCGTGTTGAGCCTCGAAAACTCCGCGGCAAGCAGACTCTCCTTCCCCGCGTATCTGGCATGGAGCATCGATACCGGGCAGTGAACGACGGCGTTGGGGAAGTGTGCGGTGACAAGTCGTCGCAGTTCGGTGCGGTAGGATTGATCGACGGTGCCTTGATCTGCCTGCGATCCTTGGACGGTTCCGGCCAGAAAGAATGTTGGGGGGCGTGTCACCCGGTGCCTCGCTCTCACAGTTCGGTGATATACGGTCAACTATAGTGCCCCCAGACGCATGCTGGACAAATCCGAGAGTATCCCTGTAGCAGTGGTCGGCCCTACCTGCAGCGGAAAGACGCAGATCGTCAACGAGCTGGCGATGCGGCTGCCGCTCAGCGTCATCAATCTCGACTCATTCCAAATCTACGATCACTTCCGTCTCGGAACAGGACGGGCAGATCTCGCGGAGGGTATTCGAAGCTATCTTTACGGAGTCCAAGATCCACGCCAGACGATTCTGCCTGAGGAATACGTCGCCGCGGCTCTGGATGCGCAGACAGAAATCCAACGCTCTGGCCGGATCCCCCTTTATGAAGGCGGCTCCGTGAGCTTTCTTCGAGCGCTTTTGCCTCGTCAGCCTCTCAGGCTGTTTGGCTTGTATCCGGACACTGCTGACGAGGCGAGGCTACGAATTGAGCGGCGGGTCCTTGGGGGGGACGAAAGCGCCCTGATCGACGAGATTCAATCAGCCCTCGCGCTTGGCTTTCGCGAGACGCTCGTCCTGCGTGACGACGTAGTTTACCTACCGTACTTAGACTACGTAGAGGGCCGAGTTAGCCTCGAAGCAGCTCGGGAGCGTGCCATTGCTAACCTGACGAAGCGACACGTCGCCCAGCTGACCGATTATCGCGATTTCGAGATCACATGGCTCCGAGCAGGAGAGGCTATGTTGCGGCTCACAGACGAACTCCGGTGATCTTCTGACCAATCTGAAGGAGCGCCTCGGCGTATTTATGGCCCACCACGGCTTGAAGGGGCGCGGCTTGCCCGCGGAGCGCGGGATGGCATTGGAGGCCGCACGGGGGAAGGTGCTTGAGATTGGCAGCGGAACGGGACTGAACCGCCGGCACTATCCGATAGGCGTGAAGGGCATCGTTGGCCTTGATCCGTCGTTTGTGGCCCTGACCCAAGCTTCGCGTAGTTCCGCCGCCCTCGGTGGAGATCACGGCGTGGTCGCCGTCGGAGAGCGCCTTCCTTTCGGCAGTGCGGTGTTCGATACGGTCGTTACAACCTATGTGATGTGCTTGGTCGTTGACCCCGCCCTCGTTGCAAGCGAGATCAGGCGCGTCTTGGTCGCGAATGGAGTCTGGCTCTTCCTCGAACACGGCCAAAGCCCAGAAGACAGCATCTTCAAATGGCAGCGACGATGGGCAAAGGCCACCAGGTTATGTTGCGGCGGATGCGAGCCCGACCGGGCCATCCTCTCGACCATCGCAGCAGCCGGCTTCACGTTGACTGAAGTCGCGGCGTACTACCGGCCGGGGCCGAAACCACTTTCATATACGTACCGAGGCGTGGCGAGTCCGGTATGAAGAGTGTCTCTGCTGGTCGACGAATCCAAGAATGAGCAAACTCGCGACCGCAGCTAGAGAGACTTGGGGAACAAAGTCACCAAGCCTCGCGTACGGCGTACCGAAGCGCGAATCAAAGACGACGGTGGCTCGCAGTGTGCCGCGGTTGTCGGCGTCCTCCAGCATTGCTTGCACTTCACCATTCGGATTGATGACTGCAGAAATTCCGTCGTTGGTCGCGCGTAGGACAGTGACTCGCCCTTCGATAGCGCGCAGCCGTGAGTAGGCAAGGGTCTGCCGGTGAACCGATTCACCCAGCAAGATTTCGTTTACGACGTTCGCTACGAAAAGACGCCGGGCACCGTGGTCCAACGCTCTTCGATACATCGCGTTCATCGTTCGAGAACTCAGTCCCTCGTAACAGATGGGGACCACGAATAGTGTCTGAGGAACTTCCGCCAATTCGAAGAGCCGCGGGTCGTCGCCACCGTACTCGACCGGAGTTAGAGATGGGTTTCTGGCGCGGACGAAGCGCTCGAATGAATCGCCAGCGCCTGGGCGAAGACGATTCAATAATTCTCGAAACGGAACGTATTCCGACCACGGAACAAGCAGCTGTTTGTCCGACCGTTCCAGCTTGCCAGAAGGAAACACAACGGCGGCCGAATGGCGTTCGCGGGCAGTTGTCGTTGTGAACGAGCCACCGTCAGCGACCACGGGGGCGCCCAGTTTCGCGGCGAGGGCTCGAACGCGCCCAAGCCTCTCGCGTGATGCGTCGCTTTCGTCGGGCGCGTTCAAGACGAGGGAGTTCTCAGGCCAGACAACCATCTCGACTGGCTGCTGGTCGACCGCAGTCTCGGTCATCCGGATGATGTCCAGGGTCCGCTCCCTGGCGCGTGTTGGATCCCGCCAGCCCGGTGTGTTGGGTTGCACGAGCAAGACGACTGGACCCGGAGTGAAGGAAACCGCTCGAAGTTGCATCTCTCCGTAGATGAGGCACAAGGCCAGCGCGACAACTGGAAAGGCCGCCTCACGCATCAGCATCGGGAGACCCCGCCGTGACCCGGTCAGCCCCGGATAGACAACGCTCGCAATCAAACCGCCAGTCGACGCCGCAAGGCCGCTAAGAATCCACGCTCCGCCAATATCTGCAGACTGTGCGAGCCGCGGATACGCAACGAGGGCCTGGGCTAGTTGACCGAACGGCACTTCCCCTGGGGATGTCGAGATCCGAATCCACTCGCCTGCAACAAACGCGAGGGGCCACAGTAACGACAACGGAGCGCGCGGCCACATCGCGAATAGCCCACGGGCCATCGCAAACATTGGGATGAACAACACGACGTAAAAGACCGGCGCAATAAGCCATCCGCCGACGCTGATTTTGATCAGCCACTGCAGGCTGGCTAGCCCAATTGCATAAAGCATCCCAAGGAAGATGCTCGCCGCCCGTAAGCTGGGCCCACGACTCGGGTGGCAAATCAGCAGCCACGGAGCGGTCGAAGCAAACGCCATGATGGCCGCCCGATCGTCGACTAGGTGCGACGTGTACGCGACTGCGCCGATTACGGCGACTAGTGCCAATGGCGCGGCCGTTCGCATCGAAGCCGAACTTAACACAGATGCAGGATCATGCTGACTCGGTTCAATTCCGAGACTCTCAAGGTTGCGAGGGAGCGCGGTCGGCAGGCTGAATGGCGTGGCTTTTCCAGCTAGTGCACGGACGTCGTCGATAGCGGTCCTGTCGATTTCTTGCGCGTCGTTCGTTGTTTGGTACTGCTAGGCGCTGCCTTTTTCGACCCTGACTGCGGCCATGTTCGTCGAACATCTGCCTCTAGCTGTTCTTGGCGGGCCCTGACCCACGGCGAATAATGTCGCTCAGTGACCCTGACCGAACTGTGACCCAGCAAGATCGACACATGTGAAAGCTCGACGCCCTTTAACAAGAGAGAAATCGCGAAAGTATCTCGGAAGCGATGCGCGTGACCGCCAATGATTGGGGGGTCGCTCGTTGCGAACGCTTTCTGGAAGACTCGATTCCAACTCTTAACGGTCGTCTCGCGCTCGCTCTTGCCATCCCAGAAGAAGTATTCCGGCCGTTCGTTCTGCAATCCTTCAAGAGCCTTCACGACGTCCGGCGGGAGTGGGCAATTCACCGGGGTTCCGGTCTTCTGGGTATAAAGAAACAATTTGTCGCCCTTTAGTCGAGAGCGTTCCAGGCAGGCGGCATCTTGAATCCGCAATCCTGAATTTCGAAGCAATAGGATCATCGCGCGAAGCTTCGGGCCGAACGTTCCCCAAGTTGCCAATTGATCCGCCGCCGTCAGCGCGCGCTCGACTTCCGCGTCCTCAAATGGCAACGTCGGTTGCTGGGTGACCTTCGGCGGCTTGATTGCTCTTGCAGGGTTTCGTTGGATCCACTCTGACTCTTCGCAGAAGCGAAGGAAGCCGCGAAGGTATTCGAGTCGCTTGACCGCAGACGTCGCGGCGAACTTCCAAGTCTTTCGGAAACTTCGCAGGGCATCGACGTTGAGTTCCCTGAGCCTGGTGAAGCCCTTCGCCTCACAGTAGGGAAGGAGTTTGCCCTCTAACAGCTCACGTCTCTTGCGAATGGTCGTTGGGGCGAGGTGCCGGGCTTCAGCGTCATCGAAGTACTTCTGAAGCGCCTCGCGAATCGTAGGGACTTCAAGCTTCTTGCCGCCGACCTCGCGCGCTGCCTCCCACTCGTGTATCGTTGCCGCAGCGACGCTCCAGTCTCGCGTATTGAGGGAGCGCTTGACCCATTCGCCTCCGAGGGAGCCTTGCACCCAAACGGCGCAATTGCACCGGGTCCACCGCCGCCCTTTCGAACGATGCGGACAGGTGCGGGCGTGCCAGCGAAACAAGGCGAGGCTTCCGGCGGGCATTGATCAGAGGGTAGCAGAGAGCCGACTGTGTATTCCAGTTTTATTCCAGTAACGACGAATTCGAGTGATTCTATTGTTTCTATTTAGGCCTGTTTTTAAAAATAGGCGCAAATTTGAAGCGGTTGTAGTTCCGAATCCCACCCTCTCCGGCACCTCCGTCGCGTCAGAACACCCAGGTCACCCCGCCAAAGAACCGCACGTAGCTCCCGGTCACGCTGAACAGGTACGGCTCCTTGTCGTCGTACTTGCTGTAGTCCACGGTCACATTCACGATGAGCGGGTCAGACACTCGGAAGTTCATCCCGCCGTTCAGGCCAATCCTCGTGAACTCGAGGTTCGAGAACCCGGCCATTGACGCCGAGTGCAGCGAGTAGTCGAGCCCCACCATCTGCGCGGTGTACTCACCCCCGTCGTAGGCGAAGTCGGTAATCGTGGCCGTCGCGCGGTTCCACGCCAGGTTGGCAAACACCTCGGCGCGCGGCGTGGGGTAGGCCTGGATGCCCATCCAGGCGCTGCTGCTGGTGTTGTCGTAGCCGGCCATGTCGGTGCGGGAGCCAAACTGGCCCCCCGTGATGCCGGCCGCTCAACCAGAAAAGGCGAGCGTACTGAAGAGCGTCTCCAGTTGCTCCTTCTGGTAGACGTAGCCCGCCGTGAGCGCCCACTTGTCGTCGGCGGCGAACCAGATATCCACCCCGGGTGAACTGCTGGTGCGTCCCCAGTCCGAGAAGTTGAGCGCGTTGTTCTCGCTGTCGCGGAACCGGTAGTGTCCGGTGATGGCCAGCCGGTCGTTCGGCGTCACCGTCACCAGGCCTTCCACGAAGAGGCTCTGCGTGGGGAACGACGTGAGGTCGGCCTGGCGCGATTGGTACATCGTGTAGTACTGCAGGCCCGTGAGCGGCGAGAGGCCGGCACTGGGCGTTGGCTGCAGCACCGCTGGAATCGCGGCCTGGCGGTGCAAGTACGGATCCTTGATATCTTCGAACTGCACGCGGAACCGCGTGTTCACCTGCTTGTTGATGGTGCTCCGCCCGGCGAAGTACAGCGTGTTGGTGGTGGTCTTCTCCACTTCGTAGAACTCACGCTCGATGGCCTGGAAGCCATAACCAAACCGGAGGAAGGTGCGCTTGGCCGGCTGGATGCCCAGCTCGACGCCAAACTCCGTGGGCGTGCGATTCATCGACGAGTCGCGCACGAAGTCGAAGGTGGCCGGAAACGCCGTCGGAAACGCCTGCGGATAGGTGAGGCCGGCCGAGAGTCCGGCCGGCGCGGTTTGCTCCACCACGTCGACGAACACGCTGTCGTTCTCGAGCGAGTAGCGGCGGAAGTCGGCCTTGACCGACATCTTCTTGCCGATGGGCACGAACAGCCGCGTCGAGCCGCCCGTATAGTCGTAGGCCAGGTCCTGGTCCACGTTCTCGGTGTGGGCCTGCGTGAAGATACCCGAGAGCGACGCGTCCTTCACCGCCAGGCGCGCGCGCAGCGTGTTGCTGTACTTGCGAATGGCCGGGTCCGACGACACCGGCAGCAACCCGTTTGCATCGTCGTACTGCACGCGGTTGAGAAAAATGTCCTGCAGCGTGGCAGGCTGCACGGCGTTGTCGAACTGATTCAGCGGGTTGGCGCCGCTGTCCTCGTAGTCACGATCGGTGAACGTGTACTCCGCAGTAAAGGCCGAGAGCGACAAGCGGGCGCCGGCCGTGAGGGTGCGCGTCACCTCCTCGTACTTCTTGGTGAAGGCCACCGTGTGGCAATTGGCGCAGTGCGACACGGTCATCACCTGGTGCGAGCCGCCGCGGGTCTGGCGTTCGTGGCCCAGGAAGAAGGTCAGGTTCTTGAGCGTCAGGTCCACGCCGGCCTCGAGATCGCCGTACTTCATCTCGTACTGTGCGGCCGGGTCGGTGTCGTCGTGACGGACGATGAAGGTGCCGCCGAGGCCGGAGCCGCCGTCCACGTAGTCGAGCGTGTCGTGGTCGAGCCGGTGGGGCAGGCTGCGGTAGGTGACGTGGGCCTTCAGGATCCGCTTGATGTCCACCGAGGCCGCGTAGTTCTGGTCGCGCGAGTCGCCGCCGTTGACGGCGGTGATGTCGTAGCGGAACCCGTCCTTCTCGCCCCACAGCAGGGCCTTGATCGAGGCCAGGGCGTCCTGGTCGGTCACGTTGTACTCGGCCACGCGGCCCTGGTAGCCGTCGGTGGAGAAGCCGGACCCGCCGAGGGAGAAGGTACCTTCCCAAGCCGGGGCGGCCGCGCGGGCGGGGGGCGCCGGTGCCGGCGCCGGGGTCTGGGCGGCCAGGGGCTGGGCGAGAACGAGCATCGCCACCGCCGCGGCGACCACGCTGGTGATTCGCGAGCGCATGATGATCCTCCTCACTTCGTCAGGGCCTTGCCGCGGCCCGAGACGCCCTGCGAAGGCAGGTCGGAGCCGTGCACCTTGTTGTGGCAATTGCTGCAGCGGGTGTTGAACGCCGCCATGAAGCTCAGATTGCCGTTGGGATTGGTGGAGCCGCCCGACGGCAGGTTGTAGGGGACCGTCGGCGCGACGCGCGCGTTGTGGAAGTGCATCTCGTGGCACTGCAGGCACAAGAAGGGCTCACCCTGCTTGAGCAGGTTATTGGCCACGGTGCCGTGCGGCGAGTGGCAGGTGAGGCAGCTCTCGGTGACGGGCGCGTGTTCGAACACGAAGGGGCCCGCCTGCTTCGCGTGGCAGGTGGTGCACAGGTCGTTGACGCGCTCGTCGGTCTTGATGAGGCCCTGGTTGCGTCCGTGCACCTCGTGACACGAACTGCACGACATCAGGCCCTCGCGCACCGGGTGGTGCGAGCTCTGCGCGAACTGGGCGCGCTGCTCCTTGTGGCACGTGTAGCAGGTCTGGGCCTCGCCCTTGCCGAGTGGGCCGTCCTGTTTCAGCAGTGCGTTCTTCGGCGCGGGGGCCGTGGAGTGCACGGGCTCGAGGCCCGCGGCCCTGGTCAGCGCGCCCGCCACCTGCCGGGATTGGTGCACCGTGTGGCACGAGCCGCAGCCCACGCCCGAGGTGGCGTGCGCACTGCCTGCCCACTCCATGGCCTTGTCCTGCCGGTGGCAGGTCAGGCAGGCGTTCACCGACGCCCGGTCGGAGGCGACTTCGAACGTGCGGATTTGTGTCTTGTCGCCGCTCTCGGCGTGGAGGCTGCCCGGGCCGTGACACGATTCGCAGCGCGAGGGCAGGCCTCGCGTCTCGAACGCGGCAAGGGCGCCGTGTTGGGATCGGTCGAACTGACGGACAACTTCCTCATGACACGTCGCACAAGCCTCTTGTCCCACGACCGTTGCCGTGGGCGGCGTGGTTTGCGCGACGGCCGCGGATACGGCCATGAAGAAGCCCGCCATGAACAGGAGTGCGGTGCGGGTATGAGTCATATGAGTGCCTGGTTGTCGAGTCGACCAGCAAGCCAGGTGTCAACGGTTCGCGCCCGTTGAGAGACGGCCTGATCGCTGGACTGCTCCCGACCCGTGTATAGGCAACCCATGTGCCGTGGCCCGGCCACCGGCCCGCCCTGAAACCAACGGGGAAAACTCACGGCCGGCGGATGGATCGCCGGGTGCGCGACAGGGCGTCGCAACAAGACGTCGCACGGCTGCGACAGGATGTCTCAGGACTCGAGGCCGGCTTCGCGCATGCGGCGCCACAGCGTCGCGCGGCTGATGCCGAGGGCGCGCGCCGTCTCGGCGCGCCGCCAGTGGTGCGCGTCGAGCGCTGCCGCGAGCGCGGCATCGTCGCTTCCCGTTCGCGCGGACGCCAAAGGCGGCGCCGCCGGTGCCGACCCAAAGAGACCGTCGGGAAGGTCCTCGCGCTGGATCGTCTGCCCGCGGGCGACCGCGACGGCGTACTCCAGGACGTTCTCGAGCTCCCGGACGTTGCCCGGCCAGCGATACCGGAGCAGCACGTCCAACGCGTCCGGCGAGAACCGCAACACGCGGCCGTGCGCGTCGCAGACGCGGCCGAGCACCTGGATGGCCAGCGGCTCGATGTCCTCGAGGCGATCGCGCAGCGGCGGCACCTCGATCGCGACGACGCGCAGGCGATAGTAGAAGTCCTCGCGGAAGCGCCCTTCGGCGATCGCCTGCGTAAGGCTCGCGTTGGTGGCGGCGATGATCCGGGCGTCGGTGTGCCGCGTCCGGCTCTCCCCGACGCGCTCGAAGGTCCGCGCGTGCAGGACGCGCAGCAACTTCACCTGCATCGGCAGCGGCATGTCGCCGATCTCGTCGAGGAAGAGCGTCCCGCCGCTGGCGGCCTCGAATCGGCCTTCGCGGTCGCGGACCGCGCCGGTGAAGGCGCCGCGCACGTGGCCGAACATCTCGGTCTCGAGCAGCTCGCCCGGCAGCGCCGCGCAGTTCACCGCCACGAACGGGCCGTTCCAGCGCGGCGAGCGGCCGTGGATCGCGCGCGCCAGCACTTCCTTACCCGTGCCGCTCTCGCCGGTGAGCAGGACCGTCGGCTCGCTGTCGCGCAGATTGTCCACGAGGCGGAAGATCCGCAGCATGGCCGGCGATCGCGCCACCATCTCGCCGAACAGCACGGGCGTGTCGTCGGCGGCGCACTCGTCCTCAGCGGGCCGCATCACGAGCAGATACCGGATGCGGGTGTCGCAGACCCCACCTGCCGGCGCGACTGGTGCAGCGCTGATGGACATCAGCCGTGGCGGTCCGCCGCCAAGCGCCAGCAAGGCCCGCCATCCCTCGCGCCGCTCTCCGCCGGCCAGCGCGCGGCGCAGCGTGCCGTCGGGGCCGAACAGGTCGGCGCCGAGCAGGTCGGCCACGGCACGGCGCTCGGCCGCCTCCGCGGTCCCGGCGCCGAACAACTCGTCGAGCATCGGCGACGCATGCAGCACGCGGAAGCCGGCGTCCAGGCAGATGACGATGCGGCCGAGGGCCCCGAAGGCCGTGTTGACGCCCGTCCAGGCCGCCGCCTGGACCAGCCGATCGACCGCCGCCTGGTCGGAAGCCATGCGACGACCTGTCGCAACGCGCGTGCCATCCCCACGTGCGGCCCAGATGGCCCAATAACGCGTCGGAGCCTCGGATGGCGGGGAAAGATCCCCGCCGGGCGGAATTTTCTGCGCCGAGTGGGTCAGGCGTCCCGGGTCTCCGAAGGGACCAGATCGCGCCCAGTTGCGGCCGAATCGTCGGGATGCGCCATGGCAAGATGGGAGCCGTGTCGAGTACCGTCGTCAGTCTCAAGGCGCAGCCGCTCTTTGCCGCCCTGGACCAGGCCGAGTTGTTGTCGTTGGCCGGCCGGGCACACCTCCGTCGATACGCGCAAGGCGAGGTCCTGTTCGCCGAAGGTGAGGCCTGTCAGGGCCTCTACATCCTCGTCACCGGCAGGGTCAAGATCTTCAAGACATCGGCGTCTGGTCGAGAGCAGGTCCTGGCCGTGGAGGATCCGGGGAGCTCCTTTGCCGAACTGCCGGTGTTCGACGGCGGCCCGTATCCCGCGTCGGCCTCCGCGATGTCCGACACCGAGGTCCTGTTCATCTCGCGCGCCGACGTGCGCGCGTTGTGCCTGGAACGCCCGGAGGTCGCGCTGAAGATCCTGCAGGTCGTGGCGGCCCGGCAGCGGCGGGTAGTGGCCGTGATCGAAGAGTTGTCCTTCACCACGGTGCGCCACCGGCTCGTCTCGTGGCTGCTGCGACAGGCCGCCGCCCACGGGCGGCCGTCCGAGCGCGGCACGATCATCACGCTTCCGTCCAGTCATCAGGAACTCGCCGCGCATATCGGAACGGTGCGTGAGCTCGTGTCGCGAAACCTGGCCAGGCTCCAGGCGCAGGGCTTCATCGCTATCGAGGCGAGAGCGATCACCATCCTTGATCCTGAAGCCCTGGAAGCCGACCTCAACTCCTCCGAGTAGACCGGCCGCCCCGCACGCTTCGGCCTGCGCGCTGTCGAGTGACATAAGTCACTGCGTGGCGCGGCCGGCGCGTCATACTGAAACCGGAGGCGGCTGCATGGGCATTCATTCGTCGTTCATTAAAGGTGTCGCGGTTTCCGCCACGGTCGCAGTCGGGGCATGCCTGGCGTCTGCCGCCGGCGCGGATCGATGACGTCATGAAATTCAGAGTTCCGCGACAGGTATGGGTGGCGGTGGTGGCCCTCGGGCTGCTCCTCGCGCTCGGCTGGGTGGCCACGCAGAGCGGCCCGCTCGCGCCAATCCCGGTGACGGTGACGCCAGTCGTGCGGAAGGATGTGGCCCCCACGCTGTTCGGCATTGGCACCGTCGAGGCCCGGCGTGCCTATTTGATCGGGCCCACCGCCGCCGGGCGCGTCAGACGCGTGCTCGTCGACGTCGGCGACACCGTCACCGCCGGACAATTGCTGGCCGAGATGGAACCAGTGGACCTCGATACCAGGGTAACCGCCACCGCCGCTGCGGTCGAGCGGGGCCGGAGCGCCGTCGCCACGGCCGATGCGCAGGTCCGAGACGTCAGGAGCCGGCACTCCTTTGCCGCGACCGAGGCGCGCCGGGCCGAAGCCCTGGGGGCCGCCGGCGTCACCAGCCAGAGCACCGTGGACGCGGCGCGACAGGCCGAGCAGTCCGCCGCGGCGCAGCTCAGCGCGGCCGAGGCGACACTGGTGTCGGCACGCCGGGACGTCGCCCGTCTGGAGGCTGACACCGGAGGCGCGCAACAGCAGCGCAGCAACCTTCGCCTGCTCGCCCCTGTGGACGGCGTCGTCACGGCGCGTGACGCCGAACCCGGCTCCACCGTCGTGGCCGGCCAGGCCGTTCTGAAACTGGAAGACCCACGCAGCGTCTGGATCAGTGTGCGCCTGGATCAGGTCCGTTCCGCGGGCTTGCGGGCCGGGTTGAGCGCTCGCATCACGCGGCGAGCGGATCCGCTGGGCCAGGAGGCGGGCACGGTGGTGCGCGTCGAACCGATTAGCGATGCGGTCACCGAGGAACGCATCGCGAAGGTGGCGTTCGACCGCCCGCCGACAGGTGTGTCGAGTGGAGAAATGGCCGAGGTCACCCTCGCCCTGCCCGTGGTCAAAGACGCAGTCGTCGTGCCTAACGCCAGTCTCCGGCACCGCGGCATACAACAGGGCGTCTGGCGGTACGCGGACGGTCAGCTCGGTTTCGTGCCCGTCACGACGGGGGCAGAGGGGCTCGACGGCACCGTGCAGGTTCTCGAGGGACTGCAGGTGGGTGACCAGGTGGTCGTCTACAGCGAGCGCGACCTCGACGCCGGCAGCCGCGTCAAGGTCGTGACGGCGTTACGAGGATCGGCGCCATGATCAGCCTGGCGGGCCGGGACATCCTGCACTCGTGGAGCAAGTTCGTCCTCACCGGCCTTGGGCTCGGGCTGCTGATCGGCGTGACCTTCACCATGGCGGGCGTCTATCGCGGCATGGTGGACGATGCCAAGGTGCTGCTCAACAACAGCGGCGCCGACCTCTGGGTGGTGCAGAAGGACACGCTCGGCCCGTACGCCGAACCGTCCAGCGTGCACGACGATGTCTATCGCAGCCTGCTGGGGATACCGGGCGTCGCGCAGGCCGCCAACGTGACCTACCTCACCATGCAGGTCCGCCTGGGCGAGACGGACGTGCGCGCCATGGTGGTTGGCTTCGTGCCGGGCGAGCCGGGGGAACCTCGCTACCTGATCGCCGGCCGGCGCGTGACGCGCAGTCATTACGAAGCGGTGGCCGATGTGAACGCCGGATTCGCGGTTGGCGACCGCATTCGCATCCGGCGGCACGACTACACCGTGGTGGGCCTGACGCGGCGGATGGTGTCGTCGGGTGGCGACCCGATGGTCTTCATCCCGCTCAAGGATGCGCAGGAGGCGCAGTTCCTGAAGGACAACGACGCGATCGTGAACGAGCGCGCGCGCACGGCCGGCAACCCGGCGCTCAATCGTCCCGGCGTCCCCGGACTGCTCGACGCGATCGAGGCCTCGCAGACCAGCGGCCGCACCGTCAACGCCGTGCTGGTGCGCGTGGCCATGGGCCACGACCCGGAACGCGTGGCGGCGGAACTGCGCCGGTGGAAGCACGTCGAGGCCTACACGCGGGCCCAGATGGAGGACATCCTGATCGCCAAGCTGATCGCCACCGCCTCAAAACAGATCGGGATGTTCCTGGTGATTCTGACGATCGTCAGCGCCGCCATCGTCGCCTTCATCATCTACACGATGACGCTGGGCAAGATTCGGGAGATCGCCGTGCTGAAGCTGATCGGCACGCACAACTCGACCATCGCCAGCATGATCCTGCAGCAGGCGCTGTGGCTGGGCGTGATCGGGTTCGCGGTTGGCAAGATCGCCGCCACCATCTGGGGACCGGCGTTCCCGCGCTACGTCCTGCTGGAACCCTGGGACGCGGTCGTCGGCTTCGGCATTGTGATGCTCGTCTGCGTGCTCGCCAGCACGTTGGCGATCCGGGCGGCCCTGCGCGTGGACCCGGCCGCCGCGATTGGCGGGTGACATGACGAGCGGCATGGGCATCCAGATCGAGGGCCTGAGCAAGCGCTACGGCGACGGCCCGACCGCAGTCGAGGCGCTCAAGGACGTCAACATGTCGGTGGCCCCAGGCGAGGTCGTCGGCCTCATCGGTCCGAGCGGGTCGGGGAAGACGACGCTGCTCAAGTGTCTTGGCGCCGTCATCGAACCGACACGCGGCCGCATGACCCTCGGTGGCCAGGTGATCTACGACGGTGGCTGGAAGATCGCTGATTTGCGCGTCTTACGCCGCGACCGGATCGGATTCATCTTCCAGGCGCCGTATCTCATCCCGTTTCTCGACGCGACCGACAACGTGGCCTTGCTGCCGATGCTGTCGGGTCAGTCCAACTCGGCCGCCAGGGCCCGCGCCCGAGAGCTGCTGGAAGCCCTCGACGTGGCACATCGCGCCAAGGCCCTGCCCGCCGAGCTTTCGGGCGGCGAGCAGCAGCGGGTGTCGATTGCCCGGGCACTCGCCAACCGGCCGCCTGTCATCCTGGCCGACGAGCCGACGGCGCCGCTCGACAGCGAGCGCGGCCTCGCGGTCATGCGCATCCTTCATCAACTGGCCAGCCAGTACGCCACCGCCATCATCGTCGTCACGCACGACGAGAAGATCATTCCGACCTTCAAGCGCACCTACCACATTCGCGATGGGCGGACGGTCGAGGAAGCGGGCACCGGCCGGGCGGGTGCTTCCGTTACGGCTTCGGGCGCACCGGGCTGATCATGATGTGTGCGCCGGCGGTCCCGGCATCCATCAACCACGGCACACCCGGCAGGTTCCTGGTGCCGAGCCCGGTCGATTCGCCCGTCGCGTACGGGACGTAGATGACCCAGCGCGAGTAGCTGTCGGTGACCGTACCGGTCGCGGCGTCGAACGCCTTGCCGGTCGTGATCGCCAGCATGCGGCCGTCCCGCGGCAGCGTCAGCTTCTTGCCGTCCACTTCCTTCCAGCGGATGCTGTCGCGCTGCTTGTCGTCGGTGATCCCCTGTGCGGTCAGCTCGCGTCCCCGCGCCATGAACGCATCGAGGTCCTTGTGGTAGCAGGCCACGTTGAACCCTTCGACCTTCGGGTTGTCGGCCAGGCAGACCTGATCGTTATTACCCTCGCGCAGCGTCACGATCCTGCCGGCGGCGTCCCAGCCGAGCACCTTCGCTCCGGCCCGGCGATCTTCCGGCGCCGCCATGACCGCTCCGGCAATCTGCGTGGCCGGTGGCGGCACGTCTTGAGCGTAAGCGGGTGAAACGAGCAGCAGCAGTCCGGCAGTCAAACGGGCAACGATCACGGCAATCTCCTTGGCGTGGGGGCGCTCGACTCTCGAGCCTCCGTGCTGCTCCGAGTATAGCGGTGCACCCTCCCTACCCGCCCAACCAGCCCCACCAGGCCTCAGGCGAGACTGAACGCCAGCTCGCCGAGTTTCTCCACGCTGCAGACCACGCGGTCGCCCGGCTTGAGCCACACCTGTTCGGCCTTGGGTTTGCCAAAGACGACGCCGTGCGGCGTGCCCGTGAAAAGGATGTCGCCCGGCTTGATGGTCATCATCTTCGACGCGAAGCTGATCAACTGCCGACAGTTGAAGATCATGTCGTTGGTGTTCCAGTCCTGCCGCTGCTCGCCGTTGACGCGGCACTCGAGCCGCAGGTTGTTCGGGTCGCCCACCAGGTCGCTGGTCACCAGGTGCGGACCGAGCGGGGCGAAGCCGT
>ERZ1292640.29-Hain-H43-02um-R1-29-length-132025-cov-21_pt1 | contig 132025 bp, 141 predicted proteins | sample MGYA00564404_ERZ1292640 | MGnify/ENA primary metagenome ERZ1292640 (study PRJEB36523, sample SAMEA6512636) | groundwater metagenome | collected 2019-01-08 | study: AquaDiva: Metagenomics assemblies of 32 groundwater samples
TCGTCACGATCAGTTTTCTCGTCGTCATGACCGTTTTTTCAGCGACCTGCTAGGGAATCGGCGAGCCAATGCGACTGCCGAGGCATGCGAGAGGAACACGACCAGGAAGCAGGCGGCCGCCACGATGAAGACAGCGAGGCACGCGACGAGCAGCTCCGCTCTGCCGACGCCCACAAGTTCCAGTGGCACGCCGAAATACACAGCGTAGGATCCTGCGTAGAGCATGGCCCATGTGATACCCACCAACGGCATCGCGAGGAGCGCGATCGGCCGGGAGAGCATCTGGTAGACGACTGCCGCCACTCCTCCGATATGCTCGCTCCGTCCAGGTTCTTCTAGCATGCTACTAATCTACACTCCGTACCTCTCAAGGTGCGGCGGATAGGGGATGTGGATGCGGGGGGATGCGGGGACGTGCTTTAGATTCTCAGATTCTCGGGCTCACGTATGCGGCGGATTGGTGCTATGCGGCCTTGAGGTCGTAGTGCTTGCCCATCCGGAGGCGAGGCCCCTTGGGGGCCGTCATGGCCTGCTTCACATGGGGACATTCACAGCAAGGCGATGAACTCATCGACGCTCAAGCCCGCGGAGTCGAGGATCGCCTTCAACGTCTTGGGCGCGAGGGTCTTCTGGCCATGGATGGGCACCGTCACACAAGGGCCGAACGAGGTGCCGTCGAAGCGGTGCAGGTAGGCGTGACTTCCGGTCTGATCGAAGGGGGACGAATGGGGCAGGCGGGGCATCAGGCCGCCACGTGGGCGATCTGTCTTTCCTTCTGCTTCAGGATAGCCATCTCCTTCTTCACCGCCCGCAGGTAGAGATGGATCGCGTCCTTGATGTTCCGGAGGGCCTCATCGCGGGTGTCCCCTTCACTGATGCACCCGGGCAGGACCGGACAGGTGGCGGTCCAGGCACCGTCCTCATTCTTCTCCAGCACGACGTCGTAGCTCATGATTGGATTATACGGCAACGCCGGCCGGCGGAAGGCCGCCGGCCGGCGCGTGAGAGCCGCGGGAGCGGAAGCTACTTCGACGCCGCGGTCTTGATGTTCTGCGCGAAGCCGCTGACCAGGGACGCCATCTCCATCGGGATGATCCACTTCGTGGACGCACCCTCGCCGAGCTTCTTGAGCGTCTCCAGGTACTGCAGGGCCATCGTCTTGTCGTCGATCTTGCGGGCTTCCTCGAAGATCTTGGAGATCGCGAGGGCGTAACCTTCGGCGCGCAGGATCGCGGCCTGCCGGTCGCCTTCGGCCTTCAGGATCTCGGACTGCTTCTGCCCCTGCGCGACCATGATGGCGGCTTCCCGCTCACCGTCGGCCTGCAGGACGACCGCGCGGCGGTTCCGCTCGGCGGCCATCTGCTTGTTCATCGCGTCCTGGACTTCCCGCGGCGGCTGGATCTCGCGGATCTCGACCGTCGTGATCTTGACGCCCCAGCGCTCCGTGACCTCGTCGAGCTTGCTGCGCAGGACCTGGTTGATCTGGTCCCGCTTGGCCAGCACCTCGTCGAGGGAGAGGTCGCCGATGACGGCCCGCAGGGTCGTCATCGCGATGCCCTGGGCGGCGCCCATGAAGTTCCGGACCTGGAGGACCGAGTTCGCGGGATCGACGACCTTCCAGTAGATCAGGAAGTCGATGTTGATCGGCGCGTTATCCTTGGTGATGCAGGTCTGCTGGGGGATCTCGAGGAAGTTCTCCCGGATGTCCACCCAGATGGGGGAGTCGATGATCGGCCAGATGAGCTGGACGCCGTCGGCCCGGACCCCGTGGAACTTGCCCAGCCGGAGCACGACGATCCGGCGGTAGGCGGGGACGATCTTGATCGTCATGAACGCCAGGATCACGAAGACGAACAGCACGGCGCCCATGAACATGGACGTGATCGGAATCATACTTGGGTCCTCCTTCAGGCGCCGGGCGCTTTGGGCGCGCCCGCCGCGGGTTCAACTTCCAGTGTCAGTCCCTGCACGGATTTCACGATGACCTTGTCGCCCCTGCGGATCGGCGCCGCGCCCTCGGCGAGGACGGCGGTCCAGTCCTCGCCCTGCAAGTGGACCTGGCCGCCCGGCGCGAGCTCGGTCAGGGCCACGCCCTTCGCCCCGATCATGGATTCCCGGCCGACGGACGCGGGCCGGCGCAGGGCGCCGAGCCCGAGGCCGATGAGCAGGACGAAGACGGACGAGATGAGGATGACCATGGCGTAGATGAGGGCGTGGGATACGTGCCAGAACGGCTCGACGGGGCCGAAGAGCATGAGGGAGCCCAGCAGGAGGCAGATGGCGCCCGCGATGGCCAGCCCGCCGTGCGTCTGGAGCTTGAGTTCGGCCACGAAGAGCCCGACGCCGAGGGCCATGAGCAGGAGTCCGCCGACGCTGAACGGCAGGATCGAGAGCGAGATCAGGGCCATGATGAGGAAGACGGCCCCAAGGATGCCCGTGATGCCGTGCGGGTTCTGGAGTTCGAAGATGAGGCCGAGCGTGCCAAGGGTGAGCAGGATGTACGCGAGCTCCGGGTTCGCGAGGATGTGGAAGAACTTCTCGCGCAGGCCCATGCCGACGTCCACGACCGGGGCGCCGACAAGGTGCAGGACGATCTTGCGGCCCTCGACGACGACCGTCCGGCCGTCGAAGTCGGCGAAGAGCTGGGCGTCGTCCTCGGCCACGGCGTCCACGAGCTTGCGCTTGAGCGCCTCGGTCTCGTTGAAGGACAGGCTCTTGCGGACGAGGTCCTCGGCCAGCGTCTCGCTGCGCCCGCGCTGCTTCGCCAGGCTGCGGATGAAGGCGGACGTGTCGTTCGTGATCTTGGTGTTGAGCGTGCCGCCGATGTCCTCGCCCTTGCCCCCGACCGGGTGCGCGGCGCCCATCGTCGTGCCCGGGGACATGGCGGTCAGGTGGCAGGCCAGAAGGATGAAAGCGCCCGCGGAGGCGGCGCGGGTGCCGCGCGGGGTCACGTAGGCGATCGTGGGGACGGGAGAGTTCAGGGTCGCTTGCACGATCTCGCGCATCGAGCCCTCGAGACCGCCCGGGGTGCTGATCTTCAGGAGCACGCACTGGGCGTGGCGCTCCTTCGCGACCTCGTAGCCGCGCCCCACGTACTTGACCATCACGGGATCGATGATGCCTTCGATCGACAGGACGACGATCGGCGCGAGATTGGGATTCGTCGGGACGGGCTCCGCCGGGGTCTTCGGCGAGGCCGCGACCGGCTTCGCGACGGGTTTGGCGGGCTCTGCGGACGCCGCGGCCTTGGCCGTCGTCTTCACCGGGCCGGCCTTCGGCGTCACGGCGCCCCCCGGCGCCGCGATCGAGACGATCAGGGCGAGGCCGATGAACCCGGGGGTCAATTTCATGTTCCTCATGGCGGTCACTAGTATGAGCTAACGGAGGACGGAGGGCAATCGCGGGGCCGTTGCATTTTGGAACGCCTTGACACTCCCGCGCGTGGATGATAAAACTGTCGGCCAAGGAACGATTTTCATGGCAGACCTCCGCAAAGATCCAATCACCGGCCGCTGGGTCATTATCGCCAGCGAACGGGCCAAGCGACCCCGGGACTTCCTGTCCGAGCGGTCGATCAAGCCCACGGGTGTGTGCCCCTTCTGCGCCGGGAACGAGGCGATGACGCCGCCCGAGATCATGGCGTACCGCGGCAACGGCGGGGAGCCCAACTCGGCCGGGTGGACGCTCCGCGTGGTGCCCAACCGGTTTCCGGCCCTGCGCATCGAGGGGACCCTGGACCGGCGGGGCGAGGGCATGTTCGACATGATGAACGGGATCGGGGCGCACGAGGTCATCATCGAGAGCGAGGAGCACGACCGGGACCTGCCCGACCTCGACCAGTCCGGGATCGAGGGAGTCATGCGCGCGTTCCGGGAGCGGAGCGTCGACCTCCGGAAGGACAACCGGTTCCGGTACGTCCTCATCTTCCGGAACCACGGGGAGAGCGCCGGGGCGACGCTCGAGCACCCGCACTCCCAGCTCATCGCGACGCCGGTCGTCCCGATCCGGGTGGCCAGCGAGTTGAACGGGAGCCGGAAATACTTCGAACTGCGCGAGCGGTGCGTCTTCTGCGACATGATCCGGGAGGAGTTGGCCTCGCACAAGCGTGTCGTGCTCGAGAACGACCGGGTGGCCGTGATCACGCCGTTCGCGTCCCGGTTCCCCTTCGAGACCTGGATCATCCCGAAGGACCACCAGTCCGATTTCGGCGCGTGCGGTCCGGCGGACCTGGCGGCGTGCGGGTCGGCCCTCCGGGAGACCCTGCGGCGGATGCGCCAGGTCCTGGACGACCCCCCCTACAACTTCGTCATCCACACCGAGCCGATTCAGGGGCGGGACCACGAGGTGTACCACTGGCATATCGAGGTCATGCCCCGGCTCACGCGGGTCGCCGGATTCGAGTGGGGATCGGGGTTTTACATCAACCCGACGCCCCCCGAGGAGGCTGCCGAGTTCATGCGCGGAGCCGCAGTCTAAGCGACCGCTTGCGCAATGGTACTCCCGCCCGATAGTCTAAGAAGGTATCTTGGAGCCGAGCGCGGTCGTCGAAGCGACGCCTCGGCCGCGGAGCGCGGCCGCGCTCGGTAGCCGCGTAGGCGGGGGGCTTCGCCTCCAGCTGGAGCGGCTTTGCTGAGAGACTGCGAACCCGATCACATAATGGGGAAGTGGTGTAGCCTGGTCCAACACGCCGCCCTGTCACGGCGGAGACCGCGGGTTCAAATCCCGTCTTCCCCGGCTTCTTAACCTCGCATGCCACTGAGAACACTGATCGCTGAACCGGACCGCCTAGTCGCCGAGGGATGGCGTGAGGCGCTCGAGGCCGAGGGACACCGCGTCACCCTCGCCCAGTCCGGCACGGAATTCGAGACCGCCTCCCGCTCGACCTGGGACCTCGCCGTGATCGACGTCCGGGTCCTCGGGCAGGAGGAGGCCTCCCTCCTGCACTTCCTTCGCGCGCGCTCGCCGCGCGCCGGGGTCGTGCTGACCGCCGCGCCCCAGGACGCCGAGGCCGCGCTGCGGGCCGGCATGCAGACGCCGTCCTCGCTCCTCTTGAAGCCCATCCGCCCGGCCGACCTCGTGATCGTGCTCAAGCGGCTCGCGCTGGCCGAGGCCCCGGTCCCGGCGTCCACGCCCCCCGAGGGCGAGGAGGCGCCGTTCGCGTACCACGGCGTCGTGGGCAAGAGCCTGGCCATGCGGCGGGTCCTGCGGCTCGCGGCCAAGGTGGCGCCGACCGACTCCTCGGTCGTCATCACGGGCGAGACCGGGGTGGGCAAGGAGCTGGTCGCCCGGATGATCCAGCGGCTCTCGCCGCGGGCCGACCGGCCGTTCGTGACCGTGAACTGCGGCGCGATTCCGGATAATCTCGTCGAGAGCGAGCTCTTCGGCCACAAGGCGGGCTCGTTCACGGACGCGGTGGCCGACAAGAAGGGCCTGTTCGAGATCGCGCACGGGGGCACGATGCTCCTGGACGAGGTGGGGGAGCTGCCCTTGGCGGCCCAGGTCAAGCTCCTGCGCGCGCTCGAGGACCACGAGATCCGGCGGGTGGGGGACACGGCGCCGATCCGGGCCGACGTGCGGGTCCTGGCTGCGACCAACCGGGACCTCGCCGAGGACGTGCGGCAGGGGCGGTTCCGCGAGGACCTCTGGTTCCGGCTCAACGTAGTCCAGATTCACCTGCCCGCGCTCCGCGACCGGCCCGAGGATGTTCCGCCGCTGCTCCTTCACTTCCTCGCCGACGCGAACCGGCGGTTCGGGAAGAATACGGCGGGGTTCTCCCCGGAGGCCCTCTCCGTGATCGGGCGGTACGACTTTCCGGGGAACATCCGGGAGCTGCGGAACCTCGTCGAGCACGCGGTGGTCATGGCGGACCACCAGCTCGTGCGGATCGAGGACCTGCCGCTCCAGGTCGTGACGGGCGCGTCGCGCGACCGGCTGCTGACGGGGCCGGCGGGGCGACCGGCTCCCGCGGTCGCGCCGGGGCCGGAGCCCGGCGGCGAGTTCAAGACGATCGCGCGGGCCGAGCAGGACCTCATCGCCTGGACCCTAAGGAAGCTCGGTGGCAACCAGACCGAGGTCGCGAAGCGGCTGGGTATCTCGCGCTCCACCCTCTGGCGCAAGATCAAGGAATACGGCATCACCGTTTGATTTTGAAGCGTTCAGCGTCCCGCCGGTTTCTGTTCCCCTGAATTTCCAAGCAATATCGTCCCGGCATCCGGGTTGCAGAGAGTAGGGGCAGGAGAACAGGATGCGATGGGACAAGCTCACGCTCAAGGTCCAGGAGGCCCTCCAGGGCGCCAGTGACCTCGCGGACTCGATGAGCCATCAGGCCATCGAGCCCGAACACGTCCTGCTCGTCCTGCTGCGCGACGAGCAGGGCATCGTCCGGCAGGTCGTGGCCAAGACGGGAACGGACCTCGCCGCCCTCGACTCGTCCGTCGCCAAGCTCGCGGACCGGCTCCCGGTGATCGAAGGCCTTCAGGGCCACACGATGGGTCCGCGGCTCAACCGCGTCATGCAGATCGCGTGGGAGGAAGCCCAGCACCTCAAGGACGAGTTCCTGTCGGTCGAGCACCTGCTGCTCGCGATGCTCGAACCCTCCATCGACGAGCCGGCGAAGACGCTCAAGAACGCCGGGCTGACGAAGGACGCGATCTGGAAGGCCCTCCAGGCGGTGCGCGGGGGCCAGCGCGTGACCGACGCCGCGCCCGAGGACAAGTACGCGGCGCTAGAGCGCTACTGCCGGGACCTCACGGACGCGGCCCGGAAGGGCCGGCTCGACCCCGTGATCGGGCGCGAGAACGAGGTCCGGCGGGTCCAGCAGGTCCTCGCGCGCAAGACCAAGAACAACCCGGTCCTGATCGGGGAGCCCGGGGTGGGCAAGACCGCGATCGTCGAGGGGCTGGCCCAGCGCATCGCGACGGGCGACGTGCCAGAGGCCCTGCGGGGGAAGCGGCTCATGGCCCTGGATATGGGGGCGCTCATCGCGGGGACCAAGTTCCGGGGCGAGTTCGAGGACCGGCTGAAGGCGGTCCTGAAGGAGCTGACCCAGAGCCAGGGCCAGTTCATCCTGTTCATCGACGAGCTCCACACGGTCGTGGGCGCCGGCGGAGCCGAAGGGGCGATCGATGCCTCCAACATGCTCAAGCCGGCGCTCGCGCGCGGGGAGCTCCGGTGCATCGGGGCGACGACGCTGGACGAGTACCGGAAGAAGATCGAGAAGGATGCGGCGCTCGAGCGCCGGTTCCAGCCCGTCATGGTCGAGCCGCCGAGCGTGGAGGAGACGATCTCGATCCTGCGGGGCCTGCGCGAGCGCTACGAGATCCACCACGGGATCCGGATCAGGGACGCGGCGCTCGTGGCGGCCGCGAACCTGTCGGACCGGTACATCTCGGACCGGTTCCTGCCGGACAAGGCCATCGACCTCGTGGACGAGGCCGGGGCCAAGCTCCAGCTCGAGTCCGACAGCCTGCCGGAGAACCTGGACAAGCTCGAGCGCCGGGTGCAGCAGCTCAAGATCGAGCGCGAGGCGCTCATGAAGGAGGGCGACGAGCCGGCAAAGAAGCGGCTGGGCGAGGTCGAGGCGGAGCTCCAGAAGGACGAGACCGAGCGGCTGGGCCTGCGCGGCCGGTGGGAGACCGAGAAGAAGGCCGTCGACGAGCTGCGCGGCATCCGCAAGGCCATCGACGTGACCAAGGTCGAGGAGGCCAAGGCCCTGCGCGACGGGGACCTCTCCCGCGCGGCCGAGATAAAATACGGGACCCAGCCCCAGCTCGACCGGGACCTCGAGCGGGCGCAGACGGCGCTCGCGAGCGCCAACGGCGCGCGCCTGATCAAGGAGGAGGTCAACGAGGAGGACATCGCGTCCGTCGTGGCGCGCTGGACCGGGATTCCGGTCACGCGCATGCTCCAGAGCGAGACCGAGAAGCTCGCGAAGATGGAGGACGCGGTCCGCCAGCGCGTCGTGGGCCAGGACGAGGCGGTCAAGGCCGTGGCGGACGCGATCCGGCGGAGCCGGTCGGGGCTCGGCGACATCCGGCGCCCGATCGGGTCCTTCCTCTTCCTCGGGCCCACGGGCGTGGGGAAGACGGAGCTGGCCCGGGCGCTGGCCGAGTATCTATTCGGCGACGAGCGCGCGATCATCCGCGTGGACATGTCCGAGTTCATGGAGAAGCACACGGTGTCGAGATTGATCGGCGCTCCGCCCGGCTACGTCGGGTACGACGAGGCCGGGGGCCTGACCGAGCAGATCCGGCGCAAGCCCTACGCGGTCGTGCTCTTCGACGAGGTGGAGAAGGCCCACCCCGAGGTGCTCAACGTCCTCCTGCAAGTGCTGGACGACGGGCGGCTCACGGACGGCCACGGCCGGACGGTCAACTTCCGGAACACGGTTCTCATCATGACCTCGAACCTCGGCGGGGAGCATCTCGCGCACGCGACCCAGGCCGCGCTCGGGTTCGCCCTCGGCGGGCAGACGGAGAAGGAGGCCGAGGAGGAGCGGGCGGGCCGCGCGGAGGTGCTGAGCGAGGTGAAGAAGTTCTTCCGGCCCGAGTTCCTGAACCGGCTGGACGAAGTCGTGATCTTCCACAGCCTTGGGCTCGAACACCTGCTCCGGATCGTGGACCTCCAGCTCGCGCTCCTGGCGAAGACCATGGGGATCCGGGGCCTCGCGCTCGAGGTCACGGCGGCCGCGAAGGAGCAGCTCACGAAGGACGGCTTCGACCGCGCCTTCGGCGCCCGGCCCCTGCGCCGCAAGATCCAGGAGGTCATCACGAACCCGCTCGCCCTCCGCCTACTGCAGGGCGAGTTCAAGGAGGGTGACCGCGCCCTCGTGGACCACCGCGATGGCGCTTACCTGATCACCCGGGGCACGTAGGCTCGGGCCCCCGGGGTTCCCGCGGACGCCGGATCCCCGCAGGGCGGGGTCCCTCCCCCGGCCCACCCTCCAGCCTTCCGCCGTGTGCTAGGATGCGGATTCCACTACACCGGGCGATGGAGGGAATGATGGAGCGGACGAAACCGAAGGGACACTGGTTTGGCTATCTCGGGCTGGCGATGGCGTTCGCCGTACCCGCCCTGGCCCTGCGCTTCGCGGGGTACGACCCCGGCCCCCTTCCGTCGGTCCTGATCTTCGGCGGCGCCGTCTGCGCCGCCGCCTTCCTGCTCGTGTGGGCCGCGGAGGCCGCCGAGAAGGACATCTCCTCCAGCCTCGCCGTGGCCCTCCTGGCTCTGATCGCGGTCATGCCCGAGTACGCTGTCGACCTCTACTTCGCCTGGGCGGCCGGCGGCAATCCCACCTACACGCAGTACGCGGCCGCGAACATGACCGGGAGCAACCGGCTCCTGCTCGGGTTCGGCTGGCCGGTGGCGGCCCTCGTCTACTTCTTCTACTCGCGCCGCGCGGGCCATCCCGTGAGCGCGATCCACCTCGAAGGCAAGGCCCGCATCGAGCTCGCCTTCCTCGGCCTCGCCTCCGTCTGGTGCTTCATCATCCCCCTGATGCGGCGGATCACGGTCTGGGACGCCGCGGTCCTGCTCGGCATCTTCGCTGCCTACATCTGGCGGGTGACCCGGGAGCCCCAGCACGAACCTGAGCTCGTGGGGACGGCTGCCCTGCTGGGCGCCCTGCCGACGCGGATGCGCCGCGCCGTCGTGACCTCGCTCTTCGTGCTTGCGGCCATCTTCATCCTCGTGTCCGCTGAACCGTTCGCGGAGTCGCTCATCGAGGCGGGGAAGATCCTGCACATCGACGAGTTCCTCCTCGTCCAATGGCTCGCGCCGCTCGCCTCCGAGGCCCCCGAATTCATCGTCGCGATCATCCTTGCCGCCCGGCTCAGGGGTGGGCATGCCATCGGCATCCTGCTGTCGTCCAAGGTGAACCAGTGGACGCTCCTGATCGGAAGCCTGCCGCTCGCCTACGTTGCGGGCGGCGGCCCGGCCTCGGGGCTCGAGCTCGACGCTCGCCAGGTCGAGGAAGTCTTCCTGACGGCGTCCCAGACCGTGCTCGGATTTGCCGTTCTCGCCCACCTGCACTTCGGGTTCGGCGAGGCCCTCGCCCTGCTCGTCCTCTTCCTTGTCCAGTTCGCGCTCCCCGGTACGGAGGGGCGAGTCGTCCTGTCCTGGGTGTATCTCGCCCTGGCCGTCGTGCTCCTGTGGCGGCATCGCCGCAGCCTTCCCGCCATCGTGGACGCCGTGGTCCGCCCGGGGAAGCGGATCGGACGCATCCGCTACCATTAGCTACCTGTCGGGCGTCCGCCCGGCCTTGTAGAGGAACCGCTTGATCTTCCGCGTCGAGGTCTTGGCCAGCTCCTCGCGGTGGATCGCCCAGCCCGTGATCCGCTTGTATGCCGGCAGGTGGTGGTTGAGGCCGTGGATGGCCCGATCCACCTCCTCCGCGATCGCCTGGTCCGTGGGCTCCCGGTGGACCCGGGCGTGCGGCATCTCGTCCCAGTTCTCGCGGATGAGCTCGTAGTCGGGCACGATGATCGCCGCCACCTTCTCGCCCCGGATGTCCTCGGACTCGGGCTCGCCGTAGACGAGGCTTTCCTTGATGAACGGCGAGGCGTCGAGCTTCTCCTCGAGCTCCTCGGGGTACACGTTCTTGCCGCCGTGGGTGACGATCACGTTCTTGAGCCGGCCCGTGATGTGCAGGAACCCCTTGCCGTCGAGGTACCCGGCGTCGCCGGTCAGTAGCCACCCGTCCTGCATGACGGCGGCCGTGGCCTCGGGGTTGCGGTAGTAGCCCTGCATGACCATCGGCCCGCGGCACGCGATCTCCCCCTCGCCCAGAGGCGAGGGGTCGACGATCCGCAACTCGACGCCCGGCAGCGGGAGTCCCACCGACCGGACGTTGTCGTGGCGCTCCGTGCCGGCGGTGAGGACGGGCGAAGTCTCCGAGAGTCCGTAGCCCTGGATCAGCCGGATTCCTAGTTCGCGGAACCCCCGCGCGGTCACGTACGGGAGCGGACCGCCGCCGCTGATGGCGAGCCTAATGGTCCCGAGCCCGGCCTTCCCGCGCAGGCCTCGGAATACGAGGCCGCCCGCCTCGATCCCGAAGATGCGCCCGATCCGGACCGCCCAGAGCAGGGTCCAGAACACGAATCGGTGATGGATCGGGCGTTTCTCGACCGCGCGCAGGATGCCGTAGTAAAGCTTCTCGAAGAGGAGGGGGACGCCCAGGATCAGGGTCGCGCGCGTCTCGCGCATGTTCGCGAGCAGGCTCGACGACTTCAGGCTCTCGGCGTACGTGACCGTGGCGCCGACGGCGACGGCGGCGAGCAGGCCGACCGTGCATTCGAAGACGTGGTGGACGGGGAGCACGGAGACGAAGCTGTCGCGGTCGTCGAAGTGGATGATGCGGTGGATGGCGTAGACGTTGGAGGCGAGGTTGCCGTGGGAGAGCATGACGGCCTTGGGGTTCCCCGTCGTGCCGGAGGTGTACAGGATCACGTGGTGGTCATTGGGGGCGAAGGCCTGCGGGAGTTTGGCGGTGAGTTTCGCGCCCTCCTCGATGCAATGGTCGAGGAGGCGGACCCGGGGGTCGGACGTCTCCACGGGGTCGAAGACGATGACGTGTTCGATCCGCGGGTGCGTCGCCAGGGTCGTCTTCCAGACCTTCTCCCAGATGCCCCGGGAGACGAAGAGCACGCTCGTCTCCGAGTGGTCGAGGATGAAGTCCACGTCAGTGAATGGAAGCTGGGCATCGATGGGCACGATCGTGGCCTTGGTCTTCATGATCGCGAAATAGGCGAGCCCCCACTCGGGCCGGTTCTCGCTCTCGATCGCGACCTTGTCCCGGGCCTCGATTCCCAGCGATAGCAGGTACTCCGCCAGGGCCTCCGTGCGGTCCCAGAGCTGGCCGTAGGTGACCTGCCGGTACCGGTCCTCGTTCTCGCGCATCTGGAACGCGGCCTTGTGGTGGTACTGCTCGCACGTGGTCCGGAGCATGTCGTACAGCGTCGCCCGCGGCTTCACGTGCTCGGGGCTGAGGTAGTCCTTGTAGGTCAGCACGGGGTTCTACTCCGCGCGGAGGATTGCGTCGGCGGAAGTGAGGCCATTGGCCTCGGCGGTGAGGCGGATGGCGCCCGGCCTTCCCGTGGACTTCACGATGACAAGGCACCGGCCCTGCCATACTTTGCGGCGGTCGCCGACATAGGGCTCGGCGCTGTATGGACAGCCGCTCCCGACGGCCGCGATCGTACCTTCCCCTTCCACCATTAACCGGATCTCGTGGTCGGCGTTCGGCTGGAGTAGCCCCTCGGCGTCCGTGACCTCGACGGTCACGAAGGACAGATCCTCGCGGTCGGCCCTGATCGCCTTCCGGTCTGGCGTGAGCCGGATAGCGGCGGGCGCGCCCGTGGTCTTCCACTGCCACTCGGCCACGGGCTTGTCGGCGAGGAACCCCACGGCCTTGAGGGTGCCGGGCGCATACGGCACTGTGAACGTGGCCGTGAACCGGCTGGCTCGGGATGTGGGCTGTGACCCGAGCGACTTTCCGTTGAGACTCAGCTCGATCCGCTCGCAGCCGGAGTAGACCTCGACCTTCATCGGCTCTCCCTCATGCCCGGGCCAGGTCCAGCTTCCGCGCACGTCGGGCCAGCCCCACCAGCTCACTTCCTCTTTCGCTCCGGCCGGCATCGGCGCGTGGACCGCGATCCAGACCTTCGAGCCGACACCCCAGAGGACGTCGCGGTAGTACGAGGGCGGCCGCTTGAATCCGCAGAGGTCGATATCGCCGCAGTTCGCGTGATTCCACGGGAACGTGTTGGGGGCGGGCCGGCCGTCGCCTTCCCACCGCGCGTAACCGATCGAGGCCTCGCCGAGGTAGTCCCACCCGGTCCATACGAAATCCCCGATCACCCACGGCAGGTCGAGGACCTCCATCCAGTACTCGAACGCCTCGGGAGGATTGGACTCGGTTGCGACCATGACCCGGTCCGGAAACCGGTCGTGGTCGGGCCGGTAGTTCCAGCGCTGGTAGTTGTACCCGCCGACGTCGAGGGCGGCGAAGACGCCATCGGTGCCCCGCCAGGGATCGACGCCGTTGATGCCGGCCGTGACCGGGCGCGTGGGGTCCAGGGCGCGGACGTAGTTGGCCAGCTCCTTCGCGATCCTCGCCCCCTCGGGTTCCGCGCGCTCCTCCAGCTCGTTGCCGATGGACCACATGATCACGCACGGGTGGTTCCGGTCGCGAAGGACCATGGCATCGAGGTCGCGCTGCCACCATTCGTCGAACGCCTCGTGGTAGTCGTGCGGGCGCTTGCCCTTCTTCCAGCAGTCGAATGCCTCGTCGATGACGAGCATCCCGAGCCGGTCGCACGCCGCGAGGAGGCCCGGGGCGGGCGGGTTGTGGCTCGTCCGGATGGCGTTGTACCCCGAGGCCTTGAGGATCTCGACCTTGCGCTCCTCCGCGCGATCGAACGAGGCGGCGCCCAATGGTCCGTTGTCATGGTGGACGCACGTGCCCCGGAGTTTCATCGAGACGCCGTTGAGCGAGAACCCGGTCCTGGCGTCGAAGTGCAGGGATCGGATCCCGAACGGGGTCTCGACCGCGTCGACGGGCGTGCCGCCGGAAAGCACCTCGGTCCGCGCCGTGTAGAGCGCCGGAGTGGCGGGAGACCAGCGCTGCGGTGCGCCGATCCGGATCTCGGCGGTCACCTCGCCCGGACGGCCCGCCTCGATCTCGAGCGCGATCTGGCGGGAACCCACGGGCTTGCCGGCGGGATCGAGCAGGGCCGTGCGGACCGCGACCTTCGCGGCGTCCGGGGTTCCGTTCTCGATCGCCGCGTGCACGCGCACGACGGCCCCGTCGGCCGACACCTCGGGTGTGGTAACGAATACTCCCCAGGGGATCACGTGAACGGCATCGGTCACGACGAGCCGGACGTGGCGGTAGATGCCGGAGCCCGAATACCAGCGGCTGTTTGTCTGCCGGGAGTTGTCCACCCGGACCGCGAGCACGTTCGGCTCTCCGCCGAACCGGAGGGCGGACGTGAGGTCGTACCGGAAACTCGAGTAACCGAACGGCCGGTCTCCGAGCCGGCGGCCGTTGCACCAGACTTCGGAGTTCATGTAGACGCCGTCGAACTCGACCGCAATCCGCCGGCCCCGCCATTCGGCGGGAGCTCGGAAGGTCTTCCGGTACCAGCCGGTGCCGTTCCGGGTGTACCCGCCGTCGCGGCCGCAGGGCGCGTCGGGCAGGCGGGGGAGTTCGATGCTCCAGTCGTGGGGGAGGTCGAGCGTCCGCCAGCCCGCATCGTCGAACCCGGCCCCGGAGGCTTGGGGGGCGTCGCCCGGCAGGAACTTCCATCCGGGGTCGAAGTCGATCGAGGTCCGCGGGGTTGCCGTGGCGGGTGGGACAAGGCCGGCAAGACCCAGGATGGCCGACAGGATGCTCATGGGGACCCGTCCTTTCGTGCGTGGGGCTACCATACGGTGCCATCATACGGGCGCCGGGGGAGGCGGGGAAGACGGCCAGCACGGCATTCCGGCCGGGGTTCCGGGAGCGCCGGGGTGAGGTTGCCGATGGGTAAAGGCGCGTGGTAATCTAGTCCGCCATGGAAAAGCGCTATTACGAAGTCCTGGTTGCGTTCGAGCCGGCCGTCGCCGCGGCTGACGGGGAGGCGCTGCTCTCTCGCCTCCACGCGGTCATCACCGATGCCAAGGGCGAGATCCGGTCCATCGAGAAGCTCGGCGTCCGCCGGCTGGCGTTCCGCGTGAAGGGCCGCACGGAGGCGAACTTCGTGCTCCTCACCACGTACATGCCGGTGACGACGGTCCCCGCGGTCGAGCAGGTCCTGCGGATGCACGAGGGCGTGATCCGCTACATGACGACCCGGCTGGATCCGTCCCTGCTGATGCCCTCGCAGGGAGCGCCTGCGCCCCAGACGGGGCGTGGAGCTCCGGCGGACGCCGGATCTCCTGCGCCGGTCGCGGCTCCGACGCCGGTGACACCCCCGGCGCCCGCGGCGTAAGGCGGCCGTGGCCAGTTTCAACAAGATCATCCTGATCGGGAACCTGACCAGGGATCCCGAGCTCCGGTACCTGCCGAGCGGCAAGGGCGTCTGCACGCTCCGGCTCGCGGCCTCGGAGCGGTACAAGACGTCGGCGGGGGAGCCGAAGGAAGAGACGCTCTTCATCGACGCCGTGATCTTCGGGAAGCAGGCCGAGACGGCCTCGACGTACCTCAAGAAGGGGCGTCCCGTCCTGGTCGAGGGGCGCCTGCGGGTCCGCGATTTCGAGGGCCGTGACGGCGCCAAGCGGCGCGCCGTCGAGATCATCGCGAATCGCTGGCAGTTCATCGGTCCGCGCGAGGGCGGCGCATCGGGGGGCGGGGTGCCCGCCGAAGTGCCACCGGCTGGCGGCGGGGCGGAGCCCGTCGACGAGCCGATGCCGAGTTTTGAAGAGGAGGCCTGACATCATGCCTGACGACAGGGGACGCCGGGAAGAGGGCGGACGCGGCTACGGCCGGCGCGACCGCCGTCCGCCCCGCAAGAAGGTCTGCCGGTTCTGCACGGCCAAGATCGGAACGGTCGACATCCGCGACATCGGCCTGCTCAAGGGGTTCCTGAGCGAGCGGGGCCGGATCGTATCGCGCCGCACGAGCGGCAATTGCGCTCGTCACCAGCGCGCGGTGACGCGCGGCATCCGCCGCGCGCGCCACGCCGCCCTGCTTCCGTACTCGGTCGTCTGAGCGGGAAGGGAAGCCCATCATGCGCGTCCTCCTGCTGAAGGAAGTCGAACATCTCGGGGTTCGGGGCCAGCTCCTCCAGGTCACCGAGGGCTACGCCCGGAATTTCCTCCTCCCGCGCAAGCTCGCGATTCCCGCGACGCCGGGCGTCGAGGCGCAGGCGGCCCGGATGCAGGCCGCCGAGGCCAAGAAGCGCGACGCGAGGATGGCGGAGTTCAAGGCGCTCGCCGACAAGCTCTCGGGCGTCTCGTGCACCCTCGCGCGCAAGGCGGGGCCGGACGAGAAGCTCTTCGGGTCGGTGGCCGCCGCGGATGTCGCGGAGGCGCTGGCGGCCCAGGGCTTCCCGGTCGAGCGGCGCCAGGTTCAGCTCGAGGAACACCTGAAGACGCTCGGCGTCTTCACGGTGCCGGTCAAACTCGCCCCCGAGATCACGGCCCAGGTCAAAGTCTGGATCGTGCGGGAGGGCGAGAGAGTCTAGGGCGTCATGGGTTTCACCCGCACCACACAGGAAACCCGTGTCCCCCCGCAAGACCTCGGCGCCGAACGCGCCGCCCTGAGCGCGATGCTCCAGGGCACCGAGGCGAGCCGCGAGGCCATCGCCAAGGCCGCCTCCTCCCTCCAGGTCGACCACTTCTACCGCGCCGCCCACCAGGACATCTACCGCGCCATCCGCGAGCTCTTCGAGGCGGGCGAGAAGGTGGACCTCGTGACCGTGTGCGACCGGATGAAGCGGGCGGGGCGCCTCGACAACGCCGGCGGCCAGGCCTACGTGGCGGGGCTCGTGGACGAGATCGCGATCGCGGAGAACATCGAGCAGTACGCCGCGATCGTCAAGGACAAGGCGACGATGCGCCGGCTCTCGGAGGTCGGATACCAGATCTTCGACCGGGCGGCGCGCGACCAGCTCCGGCCGGAGGAGCTGCTGAACCAGGCCTCGCAGTACCTCTACACGCTGGCGCAGGAACGCCTCGACGCCGGGCTCCAGCGCATCGAGAAGCTCATCGTTTCCGAGATCGAGAAGGTCGAGAACATCCAGAACCAGGCGGCCGGCGAAGAGGCCATGATGACGGGGCTGCCGACCGGGTTCCACTGGCTCGACCAGCTCACGAGCGGCCTCCAGAAGGGCGAGCTCATCGTCGTCGCGGCGCGCCCGGGCATGGGCAAGACCAGCTTCGCCCTTAACATAGCCGAGCACGCCTCCCGCGTCCGCAAGATCCCGGTCCTCGTGTTCAGCCTCGAGATGTCGTCCCACGCGCTCGTCCGCCGCATGATCTGCTCCCAAGCCCGCGTGGATTCCCACGACGTGCGGCGGGGGCGGCTCTTCGCCGAGGACCGCGCCCGGCTCATGCACGCGGCCTCGGTCCTGCACGACCTGCCCATCTGGATCGACGAGTCCTCGTGGCTCATGCCCATCCAGGTCCGGGCGCGGGCCCGGCGCGTGTTCGGCGAGACGAGCGCGTTCGACGGCCTGATCATCGTGGACTACCTTCAGCTCATGGACTTCAGCAACGAGGGGGGCGGGGGCCGGCCCGAGAGCCGCCAGCAGGAGATCACGGCCATCTCGCGCTCGATGAAGTCCGTGGCCAAGGAGCTGAACGTGCCGGTCATGGTGCTCTCCCAGCTCTCGCGGGCGCCCGAGCGGCGCGACATCTCCAAGCCGCGGCTGTCGGACCTGCGCGAGAGCGGCGCGATCGAGCAGGACGCCGACGTCGTCGTCTTCATCTACCGCGATCCGAAGGACAGCCCCGAGGGGTCGGAGCCGACCCCGGCGCAGCAGTCCTACGTGGCCCGCGTGTGCGTGGCGAAACAGCGGAACGGCCCGACGGGAACGTTCCGCCTGATCTTCAACCGGGCCTATACGCGGTTCGACAATCCGGCGGAGATCGACGAGCTCATGCCGGAGGACGAGTAAAGGCCGCCATGACCCGCACCGCGCGGGTGGTCGTCGACCTCACAGCCATCAAAGCGAACGCCCGGGCCCTCCGCCGGGCCGTCCCCGGCGCGGCCCTCATCGCGGTCGTCAAGCGTGACGCCTACGGCCACGGTGCGCCCGAGGTCGGCCATGCCCTCGCGGGTCTGGCCGACCTTCTCGCGGTCGCGGACCCGGGGGAGGCTTTTGTCCTGCGCGCCGCCGGGATCCGGACTCCGGTGCTGGTCCTGGGGACCGCCGCGTCGGTGGACCTTCCCGCGCTCATCCGCGCGGGCTGCCACCCCACGCTGACGGGCGAACGAGATCTTGCCGCGATGCCGGAGCCCCGCGGCGGCGTGCTGGCGGCCCACCTCAAGTTCGACACCGGGATGGGCCGGCTCGGATTCGACGCCTCCCGCGCCGCCGAGGTCGTACGCCTGCTCCGGAAGCGCCGCGTCCGGCGGCTCGCGGGCATCTGGACGCACCTCGCGGCCGCCGGCGAGCCCGGATTCACGCGCGTGCAGCTCCGGCGGTTCGACGAATGCCTTGGAGTTCTCCGAACCCACGGTATCGATCCCGGGCTGACGCACGCGGCGAACAGCGGAGCCGTGCTCGCGAGCGTCCGGGCCCGGGGCTATCGCGCCATCCGCCCGGGACTGCTGCTCTACGGGTGCGCGCCGGGGGGCGCGCGGCCCCCCCGGTGGCTGCGTCCCGCGATGTCGTTTGGCACCCGGGTGGCCGACGTGCGCCGCGTGGCCCGGGGCGCGACCGTGAGCTACGACCACACGTGGCGGGCTTCGCGGGCCGCGACGCTCGCGATCCTGCCGGCAGGATATGCGGACGGATTCAGCAGGCTCCAGTCGAACCGCGGCACGGTGCTGATTCGCGGGCGCTTCGCCCGGGTGCGCGGCCTCGTGTGCATGAACCTCACGATCGTGGACGTGACGGATATTCCGGGCGTCGTGCCGGGCGACGAGGCCGTGTTCTTCGGCGCCCAGCGGGGGCGTCGGCTCAACGCCGGGACGGTGGCGCGGCGGCAGCACACGATCGCCTACGAGGTCCTCTGCACGGCCGGCGGGCTGAACCGCCGCGAGTACGGCGCCGCCCGTGGCTGACGTCGTTACCCGCGGCGCGGAGACGGCCGTCCGCGGCGCCCGGGCCATCTTCTTCAACGGCCTCGAGGAGACCGGGCGGTTCTTCATCATGTTGCAGTCGATCCTGCACTGGACCTCGGTGACTCTCCGGAACTGGGGCGACTGGTTCCTGTGCGTGATCCTGCGCCGGCCGCGGCCCCGCGTCTTCGAGGCGCGCGAGTCGCTCGAGAGCATGTCATCGGCGGGGGTCAACTCCATCATGGTCGCGCTCGTCACCGCCATGTTCACGGGCATGGTTCTCGCCCTCCAGACCGGGATCACGCTCGACCGGAAGATGGCGGGTGTCAGCTCCTACCTCGGCGGGATGGTGGCCGTCTCGATGGTGCGCGAGCTCGGGCCCGTCCTCACGGCCCTCATCGTGACCGGACGGGTGGGGTCCGCGTTCGCGGCCGAGATCGGGACGATGCGGGTGACCGAGCAGATCGACGCGCTGGAGACACTGGCCACGAATCCCGTCCGCTACCTGGTGGTCCCGCGCGTGGTGGCCTGCGTGTCCATGCTGCCCCTGCTGACGTTGTTCTCGGACATCATCGGCGTCTTCGGCGGGTTCCTCGTGGCGCTGACGCGGTTCGGGCAGAGCGCGAGCCTCTACGCGGACAACGCGCTCTCCATGGTAGAATTATCCGACCTGTTCAGTGGATTGACGAAATCGCTATTCTTCGGGTTCATCATCGCCACGGTGAGCTGTTACAAGGGGTTCACCACCGCCGGAGGCGCCGAGGGCGTCGGCCGTGCGACCACCAGCGCGGTCGTCGTGTCGTCCATGGGCATCCTGATCGCTGACTACTTCCTCACCGCCGCCATGAGCGTGTTCTGATGGCCGGCGATATCCTCATCCGGTTCGAGGGAATTGCCAAGGCGTTCGGCCGCCAGAAGGTCCTGGACGACATGACGCTCGACGTGCACCGCGGCGAGACCCTGGCCGTCATCGGCCGGTCCGGCTGCGGCAAGAGCGTGATGCTCAAGTGCCTGCTGGGGCTGATCCGTCCCGACGCGGGGCGGATCCTGGTCGACGGCCGGGACGTCGTGGCCCTGCCGGAGGAGGAGATGGTCAAGGTGCGCGCGCGGTTCGGCATGGTCTTCCAGGGGGCCGCCCTGTTCGACTCCCTGACCGTCGAGGAAAACGTGGGCTTCGCCCTCCGGCGGCTCGGACGCCCGGAGGCCGATATCGCCCGCATTGTCGAGGAGCGGCTCCGCCAGGTCGGACTCCCGGGGTCGGGGCCGAAGAAGCCCTCGGAGCTGTCCGGGGGCATGAAGAAGCGCGTGGGGCTCGCCCGCGCGCTCGCGATGTCCCCCGAGGTGGTCCTGTACGACGAACCCACGACCGGGCTGGACCCCATCATGTCGGACGCGATCAACGACCTCATCATCGCGACCCGGGATTCCCTCGGCGTCACGTCGATCGTGGTCACGCACGACATGGTCAGCGCCTACAAGGTCGGGCACCGGGTGGCGATGCTGCACGAGGGCCGCGTCCGCGCCTACGGAACGCCCGCCGAGATCCAGGCGAGTCCCGACGAGGCCGTCCAGCAGTTCATCCACGGCCGGGCCACCGGCCCCATCAACATCGGCGTGGAGGCGGTCCGGTGACCCACGAGCGCAAGGTCGGCATCGTCGTCGCGATCGCGGCGCTCCTCCTGCTGGCGTCCGTGTTCGTCGTCGGCAAGGTCCGGCTGGGCGTCTCCGGCTACTACGTCAAGGCGAGGTTCAAGTTCGTGAACGACCTCAAGATCGACGCGCCGGTCAAGTACGCGGGCGGCCCCGTGATCGGGCGGGTCCGGGACGTCAAGGTGGACGAGGACATGGTCCTCGTGACGCTCTGGATCGACCGGGCGGTGCGGATCCGCGAGGACTGCGAATTCTGGATCTTCACGAGCGGCATGCTGGGCGAGGTGTACGTCGAGATCAACGCCAGCCTGTCGGGGGTGGCCCCGTTCCTGCCCGACGGCGCGATCGTGCGCGGCGTGGACCCCATCTCGATCGACGCGACCATGATCCGGGCGGGGAAGATGATGGACACGCTGACGCCGATCTTCGCCAAGGAGGAGGTCGCGGCCTCCGTGCACCGGATGATCGCCAACCTCAACGCGGTCTCGGACCGGATCTCGCGGGTCGTGGAGAAACACGCGGCCGGCGTGGATGCGGCGCTCTCGGACCTGGAGACGGCGTCACGCAGCGCGCGGACGCTTTCGAAGGAGCTCGAGGCCCTGTCGAAGGCGCTGGCCGTGGCCGAGGGGCCGGAAAGCGTGCGGGGCGCGGTGGCGCGGGTGAATGCGGCGATGGCGAGTCTCCAGGCGGCGGCCGTCTCCATGGACTCCGTGGCGAGGAAGCTCGACACGGGGTCCGGACTGCTCCCCACGCTTCTGAACGATCCGCAGCTCGCCCTCGACGTCAAGGCCGTGGTCAAGAACTTCAAGGATAAGCCGATCACGGCGAAGGTGAGGCTGTTTTGAGCAGGGTCAAGGCCTCCCGGTTCGTCTGCCAGGCGTGCGGGTTCGCGAGTACCCGCTGGCTAGGTCGTTGTCCCAACTGCCAGGGGTGGAACACGCTCGTCGAGGAGCGTGAAACGTCCATCCCGGCCGGAGGGCGCGTCCGGCCGGGCGAGGGGCAGCCCGCCGAGATGGTCTGGCTCGACAACGTTCCTGGCGCGAATGCGCCCCGGCTAGGCACCGGGCTGCCCGAGTTCGACCGCGTCCTCGGCGGCGGCCTCGTGCCCGGCTCATTCGTCCTGATCGGCGGGGACCCCGGCATCGGGAAGTCCACGCTCCTGCTCCAGGCGGCCGCCACGCTCTCGCGCACGAAGCCCCCGGTCCTGTACGTTTCGGCCGAGGAATCCGCCGCACAGATCAAGCTCCGGGCGACGCGGCTCGGGGTGCCGGGCCAGGGGCTCGGTGTGCTCGCGACCACCCAGCTCGAGGCCGTCGAGGCGGCGATCCGGAAGCTCAAGCCCGCCGTGGCCGTCGTGGACTCGATCCAGACGCTCTGGAGCGAGGGGCTGGGCGGGGCGCCCGGGAGCGTGGGCCAGGTTCGCGAATGCGCCGCCCATCTCACCCGGATCGCGAAGACGGACGGCGTCGTCCTCCTCGTCGTCTGCCACGTGACCAAGGACGGCCTCCTGGCGGGGCCGCGGACGCTCGAGCACCTCGCGGACTGCGTTCTCGAGTTCGAGGGCGACCGCCACCACCTGTACCGGATCCTGCGCGCGGTCAAGAACCGGTACGGCTCCACGAGCGAGATCGGGGTCTTCGAGATGACGGGCGCGGGGCTGCGCGAGGTCGCCGAGCTCGGGGACCTATTCCTCCCCAACGACGGCTCGCCGCTCGCCGGGCGGGCCGTGGCCGCGTGCATGGAGGGCAGCCGCCCGCTCCTGGTCGAGATCCAGGCCCTGACGGCGACGGCCGCCTACGGGATGCCCCAGCGGCGGGCGTCCGGCCTCGACTCCAACCGGCTCGCGATCCTGCTCGCCGTGCTCGAGAAGCGGATGGGGTACCGGCTCGGGGCCGCCGACGTCTTCCTGAACGTGGCGGGCGGCCTCCTCGTCGAGGAGCCTGCCGCGGATCTGGCTGCGGCCATGGCGATCGTGTCGGCCTTCAAGGATCGTCCCCTCGCGCGGGCGGCCCTCGTGGGCGAGATCGGGCTCTCGGGCGAAGTGCGGGCGGTCATCCACCTCGACCGCCGGCTCGAGGAGGCGGCCCGGCTCGGGTTCAAGCACGCCGTGATCCCGCAGGCGAACCGGGACACACTGGGGGCCGCCCCCAAAGGCCTGGAAATCGAGGGGGCGGCGGACCTGGCGCAGGCGGTTGAACGGGCGCTAGCATGAGGCGGAGCGGCTTCTTCCCAATGCTCATCGACAGGAGACCATCATGAACATGAACGTGTTGATTCGCAGGATCGTGATCGTCGTGATTGCGGTGGCCGCGGCCTGGCTCGTGGGACCGGACCACCGGTGGATAGTGCCCGCCGTCCTGCTGGCGGGATGCGTGTGGATGCTGGTCGCCGAGTTCGGCGGCTTCCCGGGGATGCCGTCCGGCGGCGCTCCGGCGAATTCCAAGGCCGGCGCGGTCACGGGCCCGGGCAAGAACGCCATCGCTCCGAAACTGCTGGATACCAGTGTGATCATCGACGGGCGCATCGCGGAGGTCTGCGAAACGGGCTTCCTCGAAGGCGTGTTCTATATTCCGAGATTCGTCCTCCAGGAACTGCAGAGGATCGCCGATTCTTCCGACCCGCTCAAGCGCAACCGCGGCCGCCGCGGGCTGGACATTCTCAACCGGATGCAGAGGTCCAAGATAACGCTCGAGGTGCTCGAGGTCGACGCGCCCGAAACCCGGGAGGTGGACGAGAAACTCCTCATCATCGGGAAGGCGCGGGGCGCCCGCATCATCACCAACGACTTCAACCTCAACAAGGTCGCCGAGATCCACGGTGTGCCGGTCCTCAATATCAACGACCTCGCCAACGCGCTCAAGCCGGCCGTGCTCCCCGGGGAACTGCTCACGATCCGGGTGATCAAGGAAGGCAAGGAGGCGGGGCAGGGGATCGGATACCTCGACGACGGCACCATGGTCGTCGTCGACAACGGCAAGGTCTACATGGGCCAGAAGATCGAGGTCGTCGTGACGAGCGCGCTGCAGACCGCGGCCGGCCGCATGATCTTCGCCAAGAAGAGGGACGAGGCAGGCGAGATCATCACGCACTGACAGTGACTAGTCCACGTTCTTCCCGTTACGAGGGGGGTCCGGGGCGGAAGCGTCCTGCGGCCCTCCTCGTGCTTGTGGCCGCCGGGCGGGGGGAACGCCTCGGTGCCGGCGGGCCCAAGGCCTGGGTGCCGCTCGCCGGGCGGCCGCTCTTCTCCCACGCGCTGGAGGCGTTCCACGCCATGCCGTGGCTCCGCCGCATTGCGGTCGTCGTTGACCGGTCGAGCGTCGCCCGCGCGCGCGCGTTCGTCCGGGCCGAAGGCCTGGACCGGGTGACCGTCGCCGCGGGGGGAGCGCGGCGCCAGGATTCCGTGGCTGCCGGCGTTCGGGCCCTGGCACCCAAGGGCAGGACCGTCGTCCTTATCCATGACTCGGCCCGGCCGTTCGTGGACCCGCAAGTCGTCGAGCGCGTCGCCCGGGAGGCTTCGCACCACGGGGCCGCCGTGGCTGCGATTCCGGCGTCGGATACCCTCAAGCGCGAAGGCGTCGGCGGCCTCGTCGCCGCGACGGTGCCCCGGGCGGGGCTGTGGCAGGCGCAGACGCCGCAGGCGGTGCGCGCGGACCTCGTGCCGCGCTGGCTGGCTGCGCTGGGGGGCGCGGACGTGACCGACGACGTCCAGCCGCTGGAGTCGCTGGGGCTGGCCGTCAAGCTCGTGCCCGGTTCCCGCCGGGTCCTGAAGGTGACGTGGCCCGAGGACCTGGCGATGGCGGGGGATCTGCTCGCGAATCCCCGGGCCGGGATCGGGTTCGACATGCACCGGCTGGTTCCGGGCCGCCGGCTCATCCTCGGCGGAGTCCGGATCCCGTTCGCCAAGGGGCTGGAAGGGCACTCCGACGCCGACATCGTCTGCCACGCGCTCACGGACGCCGTGCTGGGGGCGACCGCGGGAGGCGACATCGGCACCCGGTTCGGCGTCCGCCGCGAGGCGACGCGGAACCTGTCCAGCGTCCGGTTCCTCGAGACCGTGGTTGCCGAGGCGGCCTGCCGGGGCTGGTCGGTGCGCAACGCGGACGTGACCGTGCTGGCCGAGGCGCCGAAGCTCGGGCCCTGGCGGGACCGCATGGCCAGCGCCCTCTCAGGCGCGCTGGGGATTTCCGTCGAGGATGTCTCCATCAAGGCGACGACGGCCAAGAAGCTCGGTGTGGTCGGCCAAAGCTTGGCCATGGCCTGCTTCGCGGTCGTGACCGTCTGTCGCCGGGATTCTACTCCCAGATAGCCACGTCGAAGCGGCCGCGGGAGTCCGCGGCGCCCCGGAACATGCCGAGGGTGTTGTAGCGAAGCGCGATCTCTCCTGACCGCGACACCGCGATGAGCCCCCCGTCCCCGCGCTTCAGCTCCTTCGTGATCACGGTCCGCGCGGCCGCGCCGATGGACATCTTCCGATGTCGCATCAGCGCCGACACTTCGTGGGCCGCGGCGCGCCGTATGAACTCCTCGCCAGCGCCCGTGCACGAGACCGCACAGGTGGCGTCGTCGGCCCAGGTTCCGGCGCCGATGACGGGGGAGTCGCCAACCCGGCCCCAGCGCTTGCCCGTCATTCCCCCGGTCGAGGTCGCGACGGCGAGGTGGCCGCGCACATCCAGGGCCACGCATCCAACGGTGCCCCGGGTCTGCCGGAGCTGGCGTCGCCGCCGGGCCGTGTCGAACCAGCGGTTCGGGACACGCTCGACTTTCATCGCCACGGCGAACCGGTCGGCGCCCGCGCCAGCCAGAAACACGTATGGGGTCTTCTCCATCACGAGCCGCGCGAGCGAGACCGGGTTCCGGGCCGTCCGGACGGCGGCGACGGCGCCGCAGGCGAGGGTGCGACCGTCCATGATCGAGGCGTCGAACTCGTGCCGGCCGTCCGCGGTGAACGCCGCGCCCTTGCCGGCGTTGAACAGCGGGTCGTCCTCGAGGAGGCGCACGACCGCCTCGACGGCGTCCAGCGCCGATCCGTCCCGGGCCAGCCGGGTGCGTCCCAGCCGCAGGGCGATCCTGAGGCTGGCGAGATAGGCATCCCGAAGGGATGCGGGCATGTCCCGGTCGAGTCGTCCCGCCCCGCCGTGCACCGCGATCGCGAATCGGCCGGATCCCATCAGGCCTTCTGCCGCTGGGCCCACCAGTCCCGGAAGGCCCTGAGTCTGGGCAGGGACTCGCGATCCTTGACCCGTCCGGTCGCTTCCTTGCTGCGGATGATGTCATCCGGGTGGCAGACGGGCATGCCTTCCACGACGACGGCCCGCCGCGCCGCTTCCGAAAATGTCTCGATGCCGTCTGGCGCGAAGACGAGATCGAGATCGAACGGGCCGTCGCGGAGCTGGACGAAGTCCTTCCCCGCCTCGACGTCCCGGCGATCCTGATCGGAAAGGCGGAAGGCCAGTTCGACAAGCGCGGCGACGATGGCGCGGCCATTCTCCGGAGTCTTTTCCACGAACAGGTCGGCGTCCTGCGTGGTGTCGGGATACCCCAGGATGATCGCCCCGGATTTTCCGATGAACAGGAACTTCACATGGTGGCGCTCGAAGGCCCCCGTGATCTCGCGAGCCTGCCGGTATTCAAACGTTCCGGCCATAGCCCAACCAGGAGGGAAGATGTTCCTCGCACCAGCGGCGGTACTCGGCGGTCGTGGCGAACGCGCGGAATGGTGCGTCGTCCATGACCGGCTTGTGAGTCCGGACGAATGCGTACCGCATGCGTTCCTCGAGGGTCCGGCGGGCAGCAGCCTCAAAATCCCTGATCCATTCCTGCTTCACCGGCTCCTCCATGTCCCTCTCCTCCCTTTCTCCTTCCGAGTAACTTAAATACTTAAACACGTCCCCTGGTGCTATTCGGAGGGGTGGGGGGCGGTCAGGAGGGTGCCGACGAGCAGCCCGGCGGCGTTGCCGCCGAGCGCGCACAGCGAAATATCCGCCCGGTCGATGCCGGTCGTGGTGTTGTGCAGCACGGCGCCGATCGCGCCGCCGAGGAGGGTGCCCAGAATTCCCCCCGCCATGACGCCGCTCGTGCGCTTTCCATCCGCGAGCCCCTCCTCCACGCCGGTCTGGCCGATGCGCTTCGGGTCGAGCCAGGGGCGGCTCAGGGCGGCAGCGGCACTCATGCCCCCGAGAGCGCCGACGGCACCGCCGCCGGCCAGCCGCCCGAGGAACCCGCGGGACTCGCCGTTGAGGGACCCCGCCGCGGCCATCCCGATGGCGGCCCCTTCGAGCAGGCCGATGACAAGCGTCGACCGCGCCATCGTGACCAGCACCGCGGGCGGCTGGAGGTCCGGGAGGATCGGAGCCACGGGGTCGTTGCGCAGGCGCGGGATCGCGCCCGTGAGGCGCTCGCTCTCGGGCTGCAGGAGCTGGTTCGAGAGGCGCTCGACGCCGGCCGGCGTGAGGCCGGGCGCGACCGCCTCCGGGGGCAGGCGGGGATCGTTCTCGTGGGCCAGCAGGTCCTTCGATTCCCCGGCGACCGGGAGGATGGGCTCGATTCGCTCCTGCTCGCGGCGGACGCGAACGTCCCGCGCCGACCTGGGCGCCGGTGGGACGAGGAGCCGGACCGGCTGCATGAGGAAACCGCCCGCCGCGCCCACGACGGCGCCCAGCGATATTCCGGCCCACACTTCCCGGGTGTCGCGGTTGACGTGCCCGGCCGGCCGGGAGACGAGCGCGCCCAGCCCCAACCCCACGAGCTCGCCCGCCAGGGCGCCGAGGCAGGCCGTCGTCTCGCGCATGGCGGGCGGCGGGACGTCGCCGGCCGCCCGGGAGGATTCCACCGCGCTCGTGCCGATCTCGTAGCCGAGGATGCTGCCGAAGAGGGCGCCGAGGGACCCGTAGCGGAGGAACGGCGTGACCCGGCTGGATGTCAGCGGGCGGGAGAGCCCGCCCAGCGAGACACCAAGGGCCGCACCCCCCATGCCGCCGAGGAACGTGCATCCGGCGACGTACTCGTCCTGCGGCTGGATATCCATGGCCACGGCGGTCGGCGCGAGCGGCGCCCCGACGAGTGCCGCCGCCAGCCCCCAGCCGAGGCCCCGTCTCATTTGGGGCTCGCGGCCGTTCCGGTGACCGTGGCGGACGCGCCCGCGCCCGACGACGCCATGACCGTCGACGACGGAGCGCGGCGCTTCGGCGGGGGCGGGGGCGGAAGCTCGAACCGGAGATTGTCGAGAATCAGGGCCGGCCGGACCGCCAGGGCGGTCGTGTCGACCGCGAACTCGAGCACCGAGAGGCGGCTCAGGTCGATGCGGGACTCCCGCATGTCCTGAAACGAGTACTCGAGCCGGGTCGCGCTGGCCGGCGCGAGCGTCCGCAGGGAGTCGTACCGGTACCCGCGGCTGTCCACGAGCGAGAACGACAGGGCGAGAGGACCTGCCGAGGCGTTCCAGGCGTCGACACGGAAGGACCGGAAGGGCGTCCAGTCGCGCGGGGTCAGCGGGTGCCCGAGGGCGCGCGCCGGCCAGACCAGCCGGATCGCGGGCTTGAACGCGCCCGTGCCCGTGAGGGTCAGGTCGCCCGGCACCGAGAACGTGACCGCGCACGCGTGTTCGCCCTCGGTCATGTGCGTGGACGAGAGGGCTAGCGTGGCGAACCCGTCCGTCTCCCAGGCGAGGTCGTCCGCCCGTTCGCAGGCCATGAACGCCCGCTCCGTCGGCGGGGGCGGCTTCGGCGGGTTGAACGTGCGGTCCATCCACGTCGTGGCGCTGGCCCGCGTCTCCTGGGCCCAGGCCACGAGCCGCTCCTTCTTCTCGGCCGCGGTCACGGCCGCGCGGCTGGCGAGGCCCGGCGGCGTGAGGTCCGCCTGGCCGGCGACCGTCGCGCTGAAAGAAACCGTCCCGCTGCCGTTCGCGCTGAACGTGAACGCGAACCTGGCGGCCTCGCCCGGTGCGAGCCCGGCCGGTTTCGCGGGGACGGGGCCGGATTTGAACGCGACCAGGTTCGAGCTCGAAGTGGGAATGCTCGGCAGGACCTGCATCGCGCGCACGCCGCCCGTATTCGAGACGGTGACCACTACGTCGAACCACTGGCCGGCCGTCACCTCCAGGGGGTTGGGCGAGAGGGAGGCGGAGAACCGCGGGAGGCCCGGCGGCGCCAGCGGCCGTTCGGCGGCCGCCCACACGGCGCCCTGGCCCGTGACCGTGGCCGAAACGTACGCCCGGACGGCGATTTCGCCGGTGCCGCCGATGGTGACCGTCCAGACGAACGTGAGGCCCCCGTTCGGGGGGATGGAGGCGCCGGCCGCAGGCACGGGGCCCGCCATCGGACCGGCGTAGGCGGAGCCCGAGAGGAACGTGAGCACCGGCCGCACTCCCGTGAGCGCCACCGCCCCCGCGTTCGACACCGTGAACGAGATCACGGCCTTGTCCCCGGGCATCGGCAGGGCTGGGGTGGTCCGAAGCACGACCCGGAGGGGCGAGATCAGGACCGTGCCCGCCACGTTGGCCCGGATTCCCGCGCCGTGCTTGTACTCGGTCGCGGTTCCGGTGCCCGCCCGCAGGGGCTGGAGGGCGGGCGAGCCGGCCGGGACGGCGGGCGCGGCTGCTGACGGGCGCGGGAGCGCACACGCGACCGCCAGCATCCCGATCGCCAGGCACGCGGCGGGACGATGGGCCTTCAGGACGCCGCCTCCGTGAACACGCCCATCGCCCGGAACTTCCCGTACCGGGCGTCGAGCAGCTCACCGATCGGCTGTTTCGCCAGGGCTTCGAGCTGGCGGCGGATCGCGATCTTGACCGCCGAGGCCGCTCCCACGGGGTCGCGGTGGGCGCCCCCCGGCGGCTCCGGAATGACCTCGTCCGTGATGCCGAGTTCCGTCAGGTCCTTCGCCGTGATCCGGAGGGCCTTGGCGGCTTCCGGCGCGAACTTCGCGCTCCGCCACAGGATGGCGGCGCAGCCTTCGGGCGAGATGACGGAGTAGACCGCGTTCTCGAGGATCAGGACCCGGTCCGCGACCCCCACCCCGAGCGCGCCCCCGCTGCCGCCCTCGCCGATGACGACGGCGACGATGGGGGTTCTCAGCAGGGACATTTCCATGAGGTTCCGGGCGATTGCTTCCGCCTGCCCGCGCTCCTCCGCCCCGATGCCGGGGTAGGCGCCCATGGTGTCGATGAAGATGACGACCGGCCGGCCGAACTTCTCGGCCAGATGCATGAACCGCATCGCCTTGCGGTAGCCCTCGGGGTTCATCATCCCGAAGTTCCGCAGCAGGCTCTCCTTCATGTCGCGGCCCTTCTGCTGGCCGAGGACCATGACGGGGCGGCCGTCGAGCTTCGCGAAGCCGCAGACGACGGCGGGGTCGTCGGAGAAGTGCCGGTCGCCGTGCAACTCGATGAAGTCCTGGAAGAGGTAGCCGATGTAGTCCAGGGCGTACGGGCGGCGCGGGTGCCGCGCGATGAGGACGCGCTGCCAGGGCGTCAGGTTCGCGTAGATCGAGACCTTGAGCTGGTCAGCCTTCTTCTTGAGAGCCTCGAGCTCCGCGGTGCGGTCGCCCTTGCCGTCCTTCTGGGCGGCCCGGAGTTCCTCGATCTTCTTCTCGACCTCGAGGAGGGGTTTCTCGAAATCCAGCTCGACTTCGTAGGCCACGGGGGTCTAGAACGTGTACAGGATCTTGAGGACGCGGTGATACGCGCCCTTTCCGCGCAGGAGGTTCTTGAAGTCCAGCTCCATCCGGAGCCCGACGTCCCAGGAGTATCCGATCATGGCGTTCACGCTGCCGTTGTGCACGTCCAGGCGGGAGGCCTGGGAGTTCACGACGTTCCCGCGGTAGAGGGCGTCGTCCCATTCCAGGCCGAGGTGGATGTCCTCGGAGAGGGATCCGGACAGGCCGCAGAAGGCGTTGACGTCCCGGTCGGCCTTGGCATCCCTGAACTGGACCGTACCGGCGCCCCCGTGCAGGCGGAAGATCAGGAAGCCGGCGTTGATGTCCTTGCTCACTACGCCGTGCAGCCCGTGCTTGCGCGTCACGTCGTAGCCCATGCCGTCGTAGCCGATCGCGGCCTGGAGGCCCAGGGCGGGGAACGAGAGGATCCGGAGCTTCACGAGCGCGGCCACGACCTGCTCCGACCCGTCGTCGAACGTGATGTTGCCGCTGCCGACCACGTTGTTGGCCTTGAACCCGACGCCGATCTGGAGCGAGTTGTTGAAGCTCGCGACGGCCTTCATGACGATGCCGCCGCCCCGGAAGAGCCGGGTATTGAGGTTGAACATCCGGGCGTAGAGCGTCTGGGCGGTCGGCGCGTCTGCGATCTCGAGGGCGGGGCCGAACGCGCCCTGTTCGGCGTTCGCGCCGGCCGCGAGAGCGGCGCCGGGCCCGGCCAGCGCGGCGAAGCACACGAGTGAAAGGATCAGGTTCGGGGTGCGGATGAGCCTCATGTGACGCATTGTATCGAAATCATAGCGCCTTCGGCCATGCGGCGCCTCCCGGGGGGGCCGGGCGGCTACCGCCGTCTCGGCGGCAACGTCCGGCGCAGGCTAACCCGAGGCCGTTAGCGCGGCGGGTGTGGCTTCAGCGGGCTTGTGGCGGCAGGGCCGCCGCGTGAGGCCCATTTCACGCGCGGCGCCTCGGCCCAGAGCTGCTCTAGGTCGTAGTGGCGTCTCGCCGCATCGTCGAACAGGTGGACGAGCATGCTCCCGCAGTCGAGGAGGATCCAGGGCGATCCCGGGCCGCCCTCGCGGTGATGAAGCTGGCCGCCGATTCCGTCCAGGGCCTCCTCGACCGTATCGGTGAGCGCGTGCAGGTGCGGCCACGAGGTGCCCGTGGCGATGACCGCGTAGTCCGTGATGGCGGTGCGGTGCCGCAGGTCGAGGACGATGACGTTCTCGGCCACCTTGCCGTCGAGCGCCCGGGCGCAGGCGACGGCGATTCGGCGCACGGGATCGTCCGCGCCAACCGTCCGGCCGGCGCCCGCCGGCCGGACGGCTGGCGCTTTGCGGACGGCCGGGGCCTTCCGGGCGGCGCGAGGATATTTCGCGGCTTTCATGCCTGGTAGAGTCCCTCGCGCCGGATATAGGCGTGCACGCCGGGCGCCAGGGCGCGGCCGACCGCGCGCCCGCGTCGCAGTCTGGCCCGGAGGTCCGTCGAAGACAGGCGGAGGCCGCGGACATGCACGAGGTCGAACCGGGCCGCTGCGCCACGCAGCGGCTTCAGGCGATAGCCGGGCCGGGCGACGACGATGAACCGGACGGCCCGCACGAGGTCGCGCCACCGGTGCCAGGTCGGAATCTCGGACACCGTGTCGGCCCCCACGATGAACTCCAACTCCCGCCGGGGGAACCTGCGCTGCATGGCCCTGACGGTGTCGACCGTGAACGAGGGACCGCGCCGTTGCAGTTCGACCGGGGAGACGGAGCATCGCCGAAGGTTCCGGACCGCGAGCTGGACCATCCGCCACCGGTCGCGAGCCGGCGCGAGCGCGCCCGCGGGCTTGTGCGGGGGGTCGCCGGCCGGAACGAATATCACGCGGTCGAGGCGGCATCGCCGCAGAGCTTCGCGCGCGGCGAGGAGGTGTCCCCGGTGCGGGGGGTTGAACGTGCCGCCGAAGAGCCCGATGGGCTTGGGGCTACCGGAAAGCAATCTCCGTCGAGACCGAGGTTCGTAGGTGATGGATACATCATAGGGAACCTTCCCCTCGCACTCAATTGGCCCTGATTCTTGCGGGGTGCGGACCCCTCTGTTATTCTTTACACTAAGGAAGACTCTGCATGGCTGAAGACAAGAAACTCATTTTCAAGACGGCCTACCTGTACTTTCAGGAAGGCCGTTGGGACAAGGCGATCGCCGAGTTCAAGCGGCTCGCGGCCCTTGATCCCGAGGACCTGACCGCCCGCAACATGCTCGGTGACGCCTTCATGAAGAAGGGTGCCATGAAGGAGGCGTACGACGAGTACGCGTTCGCGGCGGAGGGCTACTCCAAGAAGGGCGAGCCGGAGAAGGCGAACGCCATCTACAAGAAGATGTCCAAGCTCGAGGTGAACAACCTCGACGCGGCCCAGCAGAAGAAGATCCGGATCATCTCGCTCATCGTCCGCGGCGACCAGGCCTACGAGCAGGGGAACTACGAGGAGGCGGTCCTCGCCTACCAGGAAGTCGCCAACATCGACGCGGCGAACATGGAAGTGGTCGCCAAGCTGGCCGACATCTATGCGCGCCTCGGCCGGAACAAGGAAGCCGCGGCCAACTGCTTCGCGGTGGCGAAGTTCTACCTGGACAGCCGGCTCTTCAAGCGCGCCCTCATCTATTACCAGAAGGTCGTCGAGCTGGAGCCGAGCAACGTCGATGCGCGTCTGGCCCTCGGCGATCTGCTCTCCCGCGAAGGCCAGGAACTCGAGGCACGGAAGGAATTCCAGTCCGTCGCCGAGTACTTCCTCTCGCAGGGGCAGCTCGACAAGGCCCAGCAGTGCTGCCAGAAGGCCATAGCGCTGAAGAGCATCGACGCGCATTGGATCCTGGGCGACATCTTCCTGAAGCGCGGACAGTGGGACGAGGCCAAGATCGAACTCGAGGCCTTCCTCAAGATCAAGGCGAACCACGTGCCGGCGCAGTACAGCCTTGGCGTCGTGCTCCTGAGCAAGGGGGCGCTCGACGAAGCGATCGCGATCTTCGGCCGCATCCTTGGCCGCCAACCCGACCACGTGGAATCCCTTGAGCGGATGGCCGAGGTCTACGAGAAGAAGGGATCGCCCAAGGACGCGGTCGTCCAGATTCTGAGTCTCGCCAAGGTGTTCATGGGCCAGCGCATTCTCGACCGCGCGGAAACCGCGTTGCGGCGGGCCCTGACGCTCGACCGGGAGAATCTCGAGGCGCACAAGGCCCTGGCTGAGCTCTACGAAATGCGCGGAATGAAGCGCGAGGCGGCCGAGGAGTACCTCACCGTGATCAAGGCCGCGAAGGCCCAGAACCTGACCGCCGAGGTCGCCGCCGGCGAGCAGAAGGTCCGGTCGATCGATCCGGGCCTGGTGGGCGTGGCGGGGGGGGGGGTGGGGGTGCGGGGGGGGGCCGCGCGGGGGGGGGGGCCATCCGCCCCGCCGCCACCGCCGCCCATGCCCTCGATGCCGGCGGGCGGGGGGCCCGCGGTGGGGGCTCCGCCTCCGCCCCCGAAGATGCCTTCGATCGTACCGGTGCCCGCCATGCCGAAAGCGGCCGCACCCGCACCGCGGCCGGCCGCGCCGCCGCCCGTCGCGCCTCGTCCAGCCGCCGCTCCGGTGGCCGCGCGCGTCCCGGCCGCGCCCGTCTCCGCCGTGCCGCCCGGGCCGCGCATTCCGGCCGCTGCGCCCGCGCCGCCCGTCCTGCGGGCGCCGGCGGTGCCGCCGAGGCCGGCGGCGGCCATGCCGCAGGCTCCCGTGCCGGCCGTGCGGCCCGCGGTCGCCTCGGAGATGACCGCGATGCCCGCGGTGGCGCCACCGCGACCGAAGACCGTCCTTACGCCGGATCAGCGGGCGAAACGCATGATCAGCATGGCGCAATCCGCGATGCGGCAGGGCTCGTTCGACGAGGCTCTCGACTTCCTGAATCAGGCGCAACTGCTCGTGCCCGACGACGCGAGTATCAAGGACAGCATTCAGGCGGTCATGGCGGAGTTCATGGCGAAATCGGCGGGCAAGCGACAGGCGGGCCTTCCACCGGCGGCGCGCAGTGCCCCGGCGGCCGCCGCCGCGCCCGCCCCGGCGGCGCCCGTGGCGGGACCGCCCGTGCGGGCGGCCGAGCCGCCGCCTCCCCCCGCCGAGACCGCGGAAGCGGTCGAAAAGCGCATTCGCGCCCAGTTGGAGCGTGAGTATCAGGCGCGTGCGGACCGTGCAGCGCCGGTGTCCCACGAGGCTACCCGGGAGCAGATTCTGGCCAAGGCGGGCCCCGAGGAGCCGGGTGGACCGGCGTTCCCCCTGGCCTTGGGCCTGCCGGCGGCCTCGTCCGAGGACCCGTTGACGGAGACGATGGCCGAGGTTTATCTTAGTCAGGGTCACCTCGAAGAGGCCTTGAGCGTGTACGAGTCGGTGCTCAAGCGCGAGCCGGGACGCGCGGACCTCAGGCAAAAGGTGGCCGAAATGAGGGCCCGGTTGGCCCTGCCCGAGATGCCGAGCGCGGCGCCGGAACCCCCGGCACGGCCCTCGGCACCGGCACCGGCGGCGCCGCCGAGGCTGGAACCGGCGGCCGTCGTGGCGGCGCCGGAGCCCGTGCGGGCGAGGCCGCGAGTTTCGTATGTCTGATGTCTGATTAGGCTCGAGGGTGGCGGGAACGCCGCTCGAAGGCCAGGTTGAGGTGACCAGATGAGCTACGAGCAGTTCTACAACCTCCGCGAACAGCCGTTCTCCAACGCGCCGGACAGCCGTTTCTTCTTCGAGAGCGACCAGCATGCGGAGGCCATGGTGCGCCTCATGCACGCGATCGACACGATGAAGGGGCTAACGGTCATGCTGGGGGATTCGGGGACCGGCAAGACCCTCCTCGCGTGGAAGGTGAACGAGAAGCTCTTCGCCCAGCCGGACAAGTACAAATCCGCCCTCATGGTGATCGTGCACAGCGAGGTCACGCCGGACTGGTTCCTGCGCAAGGTGGCGACCCAGTTCGATATCGAGAAGCCCGGGGACGACAAGAAGACGCTCATCGGCCAGCTATACGAGCGGCTTCTGACGTTCCACCAGGAGGGCAAGAAGGCGGTCGTGCTCGTGGACGAGGCCAACATGATCCAGTCCAAGTCCATGTTCGAGGAGTTCCGCGGCCTGCTCAACTTCGAGGAGCCCGGCAAGAAGCTCCTGTCTATCGTGCTCATCGGCCTGCCCGAGCTGGAGAAGAACATGGCCGTGGACCCGCCGCTCGTCCAGCGGATCGCCCTCCGGTTCAGTCTCAAGTATCTGACCCTGCCGTCGACGGGCGCCTACATCCGCCACCGCATCCGGATCGCGGGCGGGGCGGACAACCTCCTGACCGAGAACGCGCTCGTCGAAGTCTTCCAGTTCAGCAAGGGGATCCCCCGGCTGATCAACACGATCTGCGACAATGCCCTGCTCGAGGGATACCTCACCCGGAAGAGCCAGCTCGACGCCGAGATCGTGCGTACCGTCGCGACGGACCTCGGCCTCAAGAAGAGCGATTAGGGGCCTTCCTGGCCCCTAACCCTGAGCGACCGAGCGAAGCGAGGGAGTCGAAGGGTTGGGGGGTACAATCACCTGAGCACATGGCACAACAGGCGCCCCATATAGTCACCGGTCAGGCGGGGGAGGATCTCGCCGTGCGCTGGCTGGAACGGCACGGGTTCCGGATCGAGGCGCGGAACTGGCGGAAGCGGACGGGCGAGCTCGACGTGATCGCCTGGGAAGGTTCCACCCTGGTGTTCGTCGAGGTCAAGACGCGGCGCGGCACCACTTTCGGTTCGGGGGCGGAATCCGTGGACGCCCGGAAGCAGCGCCGGATGCTCAGAGCCGCGGACGCCTACCTTCAACGGTACGCCTCCCGTCCCCCCGTTTGCCGTTTCGACGTGGTCGTCGTGGCGGTCGGCGACGCGGGGGATCCGTCCGTATCCCATCTGCCCGACGCCTTCCGGCCCGGGTGGGCGTGATGCGGGCGCCCCGAGACGTGCTCGCCGTGCTCCGGGATGTCCGGCGCGGCCGTCTCTCGGCCCGCGCCGCCCTCGGTCGTCTTCGATGGCTCCCGTTCGAGGATATGGGATTCGCCCGCCTCGATTTCCACCGCGAGCTTCGCACGCGCTCCCCCGAGGTCGTGTTCTGCGAAGGCAAGAGCCTTGGCCAATCCGAAGCCGTGATCCGGTCCCTCGTGCGCCGTTCGGGGCGCGCGCTCGCGACCAGGGCGCCGGAAGCGCTGGCGGACCGCCTGCGCGGCGCCGGTCTGCGCGTGGCATACGACCGGGACTCGCGCGTGCTCGTGGCCGGCAAGGCCGTCCCGGCTCCCGCGCATGGTCTGGTCGGCGTGCTCTGCGCGGGCACGAGCGACATCCCGGTGGCGGAGGAAGCAGCGCGGACGGCCGAGTTCCTGGGCGTCCGGGTGCAGCGGCACTACGACGCGGGCGTCGCCGGCCTGCACCGCCTGTTCGCGGCGCGGAAGCTCCTGGGGGCGGCGGACGCCCTCGTCGTCGCGGCCGGCATGGAAGGAGCGCTGCCGAGCGTGGTCGGGGGACTCACGGACCGGCCGGTGGTGGCGGTGCCGACGAGCGTCGGCTACGGCGCGAGCTACCGGGGACTGGCCGCCCTGCTCGCGATGATGAACGCGTGCGCGCCGGGGATCGCAGTGGTCAACATCGACAACGGATTCGGAGCCGGGTATTATGCCGCCATGATCGCGCGAAGGACCCGCAGCCGGTGAGAATCCTCTACCTCGACTGCTCGTCGGGCGTGAGCGGCGACATGGTCCTCGGCGCGCTGCTCGACCTCGGCGAAGCGATCGCGTCCAGCCGAGGCGGCCTTGCCGCCGCGGTCGCCCGCGACCTGCGGAGGCTGCGCCTGCCCGCGTGGTCCTGGCGAGTCCATCGCGTGCGGCGCCGTGGATTCGCGGCGCTCCGCGTCGACGTGCGGCCGAAGGCGACGGGAACGCACGGGGCTCCGAGTCTCGTCGCGAGCCTCGAGCGCCGCGCGCGGTCGGCGGGCCTGTCATCCGGCGTCGCGGCGACCGGCGCGCGCATCGTCGCCCGGATCCTGCGCGCAGAATCGGCGGTGCATGGACGCCGGGTCGCGCACGTCCACCTGCACGAGCTCGAGGATGTGGACACCGCCGTGGACGTCTTCGGCAGTCTGCTCGTCCTGCACCGGTTGGGTGTCGAGCGCGTCTTTGCCTCGCCGGTGACCGTCGGCTCCGGCCGCGTCGGCACTGCGCACGGCGACCTGCCTGTGCCGGCCCCGGCCACGGCGGAGTTGCTGCGCGGCCGGACGGTCCGGTTCGGCTTGGGGAGGGGGGAACTCGCGACGCCCACTGGTGCGGCCCTGGTCGCGGGTCTGGCCGAACCGGGCCTTCCGCCCCCCATGCTGGTCGACCGGATCGGGTGTGGGGCGGGCGCGCGCGATCCGGTGGACCGTCCGAATATCCTGCGGGCGTTCCTGGGGACGACGGATGCGCCGGGCACGGCGCCGGAGGAGGAACTCCGCCAGCTGGACGCCGTCGTCGACGACATGAGTCCCCAGCTCGTCCAGGCCGTGCTCGAGCGCGTGTACCGGGACGGCGCGCTCGAAGCCTGGACCACCGCCGTCTCGATGAAACGGAACCGTCCGGGGGTCGCGCTCACCGTGCTGGCTCCCGCGGACCGCCTCGACGCCATGGTACGGGCGGTGCTGGAGGAGACGGGCACGCTGGGGGTGCGGATCACCCGGCCGGAGCGGGTCCGGCTGGTGCGGCGGGAGGTCCGGCTCGGGACGCGGTGGGGGGCGCTCACCTTCAAGGTCGCCGGCGAGGGGGCCAGCTTTCACGCGATACCGGAATGGCGGGAGGTGCGGCGTCTGGCCGCCCGCCACGGGGTCCCCGCGCGGCTGGTATTGGAGGAGGCCCGGGGTCTCTGGGCCAGGCTGGGGGGACCCAAGCGGTAGGCCGGCATTGCGTTACCGGCCCCACGTGTGGTATAGGAGATGCAGGTGCCTGGGGGGATCGGCAAAAACCCCTGTGGATCAATGATGCAAGGGCTACCCCCAAGGGGGTGGCCTGTCTTGACTGATAGCCACTCCTCCTATAGACTGTATCCTCTTGGCCAGCGCCCATGTAGCTCAGTGGTAGAGCGCATCCTTGGTAAGGATGAGATCACCGGTTCGATCCCGGTCATGGGCTGTCCGTCGAGGACAAGGGACTTTCTTAGGGACGTTCATACGCAGGACCTGACACTCACACAAAGGAGTCCGTCGCATGTCAAAGGCAAAATTCGACCGCTCGAAGCCGCACGTGAACATCGGCACGATTGGACACGTGGACCACGGGAAGACCACGCTGACGTCCGCGATCACGAAGGTACTGCATACGAAGTTCGCGGGCGTCGCCGTCCGCGAGTTTGATTCGATCGACAACGCGCCCGAAGAGAAGGAGCGCGGGATCACGATCGCGATCACGCACGTCGAATACGAGACGGCCAATCGGCACTACGCCCACATCGACTGCCCGGGCCATGCCGACTACATCAAGAACATGATCACGGGCGCGGCGCAGATGGACGGCGCGATTCTCGTGGTGTCGGCGCCGGACGGGCCGATGCCCCAGACGCGCGAGCACATCCTGCTCGCCCGCCAGGTCGGCGTGCCGGCCATGGTCGTGTTCCTCAACAAGATGGACGCGTCGGATCCCGAGCTCATCGAGCTCGTCGAGGAAGAGCTGCGCGACCTCCTGAAGAAGTACGGGTTCCCGGGCGACAAGATTCCAATCGTGCGCGGGTCGGCGCTGAACGCGATGAAGTGCGGGTGCGGCAAGACCGAGTGCGCAAACTGCGGCCCGATCCTCAAGCTCATGGAGACCGTGGACGAGTTCATCCCGACGCCGGTGCGCGACGTCGACAAGCCGTTCCTCATGGCGGTCGAGGACGTGTTCACGATCACGGGTCGCGGCACGGTCGTGACCGGGCGCGTCGAGCGCGGCAAGCTCAAGGTCAACGAGGAAGTCGAGATCGTGGGTCTCCGGCCGACGCGGAAGACGGTCGTGACCGGAATCGAGATGTTCCGGAAGCTCCTGGACGACGCGCAGGCCGGCGACAACGTCGGCGCCCTGTTGCGCGGGATTGAAAAGGACGACGTGCAGCGCGGCCAGGTGGTTGCGAAGCCGGGCTCGATCACGCCCCACAAGAAGTTCAAGGGTGAGGTCGTCTTCCTGACGAAGGAAGAGGGTGGTCGCCACACCCCGTTCTTCAAGGGCTATCGTCCGCAGTTCTACATGCGGACGACGGACGTTACCGGGACGATTACGCTTCCGGCGGGCGTGGAAATGATCATGCCCGGCGACAACGTGACGGTGGAAGTCGAGTTGATCACGCCGATCGCGATGGAGAAGGGGCAGCGCTTCGCCATCCGCGAGGGCGGTCACACCGTTGGCGCGGGCGTCATCTCGGAAGTCGTCGAGTAAGCGGCGGGTAGGGGAGGAACGGCGGACATGCGGGAAGTGGTGCATCTGGCCTGTGGCGAGTGCAAGCGCCGGAACTACACCACGACCAAGGACCGGAAGAAGCAGTCGGGGCGGATCGAATTGAAGAAGTTCTGCCCGTTCTGCCGGAAAGCTGTCGCGCACCGGGAGGCGAAGTAGGCCTGTTGATGCAGTAGGCCTGTAGCTCAATTGGCAGAGCACCGGTCTCCAAAACCGGGGGTTGCAGGTTCGAAGCCTGTCAGGCCTGGGGCTTGGTAGCGGTCCGGCGTCGCCGGGCCGGAATGATTCGGGGAGGGTTGGATCAGCGTGGGAGTGCGTGAGTGGTTCGAGCGGGCGAAGGCATTCGTGGCCGAGGTCGGCCAGGAAGTGCGCCGGGTTACGTGGCCGACGTCGCGGGAAATTGCCGGGGCGACGGCGGTCGTGATCGCGGCCACGGCGGCGCTGGCGCTGTTGCTGGCCTTCTACGACCTGCTGATCTCGAATGTGCTCTTGGTCATCCTGAGATAACGGGGATAGGGGATCCGATGCCGATGGAGTGGTTCGTGGTCAATACATATTCGGGGTTCGAGCAGAAGGTGAAGGACCACCTCGCCAAGCGCGTCGACGAGGCGGGCCTGAACGAGCACGTCTCGCAGGTGCTCATCCCGACCGAGGAGGTCGCCGAAATTCGTGAGGGGAAGAAGAAGATCACTCAGCGCAAGTTCTTCCCGGGATACATCCTGGTCCAGATGGACATGACCGACGAGCTGTGGCACGTTATCCGGAACACGCCCCGCGTGACCGGGTTCCTTGGCGGCGACCGCCCCGTGGCGCTCGCCGAGACCGAGGTGGAGACGATTTTCGAGCAGATTGGCAAGGCGAAGTCGCGTCCGCGTCCGAAGACCCAGTTCGAGGAAGGGGAGCCGGTCAAGATCACGAGCGGCCCCTTCGTGAATTTCCAGGGCGTCATCGAGGAAGTGAACCCCCAGCGCGGCAAGGTCCGCATTACGGTGTCGATCTTCGGCCGCCAGACCCCGCTCGAGGTTGACTTCGAGCAGATCGAGAAGACCTGATGGCTCCGAAGAAGCAGATCGCCATGGTGAAGCTCCAGATTCGCGCGGGAGGGGCGACTCCGGCCCCCCCGGTCGGCCCGGCCCTGGGCCAGCACGGCGTGAACATCATGGAGTTCTGCAAGCAGTTCAACGCGGCGACGGGCAGCCAGGAAGGGCTCATCATCCCGGTGGTGCTCACGGTATACGCGGACCGGAGCTTCACCTTCATTACGAAGACGCCCCCGGTGGCCGTCCTGCTCAAGCGGGCCGCGGGGATCGCCAAGGCGTCCGCGGAACCGAACCGGACGAAGGTCGGCCAGGTGACGCGGGAGCAGGTGGTGGAGATCGCCAAGTCGAAGATGCAGGACCTCAACTCGGGGACGCTCGAGGCCGCCATCTCGCAGGTCGAGGGGACGGCCCGGAGCATGGGGTTGGAGGTGTCGGCATGAGTAAGCGCTTCGAAGCGGTGGTGACGTCCGTGGACCGGACCAAGCGGTACGCGGTGCCCGAGGCTGTCGCGATCGTGAAGAAGTGCGCGACGGCGAAGTTCGACGAGACGGTGGAACTCACCGTCCGGCTCGGTATCGATCCCAAGCAGAGCGACCAGGCTGTTAGGACCGCCGCGGTCCTCCCACACGGGAGCGGAACGACGCGCAAGGTGCTCGTACTGGCGAAGGGGGAGAAGGAGAAGGAGGCCCAGGCGGCCGGCGCGGACTACGTCGGTGCCGAGGACCTCATCGAGAAGATCTCGAAGGGTTGGCTGGATTTCGACGTCGTCATCGCCACGCCGGACCTCATGCGGGCTGCGAGTCCCCTGGGCAAGGTGCTGGGCCCCAGGGGCCTCATGCCCAACCCGAAGTCCGGCACGGTCACCATGGACGTCGGCCGGATCGTGAAGGAGAGCAAGGCGGGCCGGCTCGAGCTTCGGAACGACAGCTACGGCATCATCCACGCGGCGGTCGGCAAGGCCTCGTTCCCCGCGGAGCACCTCGTCGCGAACGCGGGCGCGGTGATGGAGGTCCTGATGCGGATGCGTCCGCCGGCCGCCAAGGGGGCGTACGTTCGGCGGGTGTTCCTTTCATCGACGATGGGTCCCGGCGTGGAAGTGGACGCGAACGCGTTCGCGCCGCAGGAGGTTTGACGTCATGGCGTCGAGCGTGTCCGTGGGCAAGGCGAAGCGGGCGGAGATGATCCAGGGTCTGCGGGAGCGGATCCGGGGCGCGTCGGGAATGGTCTTCCTCGATGCCCAGCGGCTGGACAGCACGGAGACGACGGAGCTCCGGAAGGCCATCCGGCCGACCGCGGCGAGCCTCAAGGTCGTCAAGAACCGGCTCATGAAGCTCGCGTGCGAGGCGGAGCAGGTGCCGGGCTGCGGCGACTGGCTGAAGATGAACACGGCGGTGGCGTTCCTCGCGGACGATCCGGTGGCGGGTCTGAAGGCGCTCACGACGTTCGCGTCCGAGCACGAGAAGCTCTCCCTCAAGGGCGGGCTTCTCGACCGGCGCCCGTTGGACGTGGCGGAGCTCAAGGCGCTGGCGGCCCTGCCGGGCCGTCGCGAGTTGCTGACCATGGCGGCGGGCACGATGAAGGCGCCCTTCTCGCGTGCGGCGCGGGACTTCACGAGTATGCTGACGAAACTGGCATTGTTGATGAAGGAAGCGGCCAAGAAGGCGCCGAAGGCTTAAAAGGAGGATCCATCAATGAGCAAGCTGAATCCGACCGAAGTGCTCGAGGACATGAAGGGCTGGACGCTGCTCCAGTTCAACGAGTTCATCAAGGCCTTCGAGGCCGAGTTCCAGGTTTCCGCGGCGGCCGCGATGGTGGCGGCACCGGCGGCGGGCGGTGGGGCTGCGGCGGCGGGTGCGAAGGAAGCCCCGTCCACGGTGAACGTCGTGCTGGCGGCCGCGGGCGACAAGAAGATCGCGGTCATCAAGGTGGTGCGCGAGGTCACGGGGCTCGGGCTGAAGGAAGCCAAGGAGCTCGTCGACGGCGCGCCGAAGCCGGTCAAGGAAGGCGTGACCCCCGAGGAAGGCGAGGCCATCAAGGCCAAGTTCGCGGAGAGCGGCGCGACGATCGAGATCAAGTAACCAGCGGAGGCAAGAAGAACTCATGGCGATAGCCAAGGCGGTGCGTCGGGTCAACCTGGGTCATTTCCAGGAGGTGATGGAGGTGCCCAACCTCCTCGCCGTTCAGCGCGAGTCCTTCGAAGCGTTCCTGCAGCGCGACAAGCTGCCCGAAGAACGCGCCGACACCGGCCTGCAGGCGGTCTTTCGTGGTTCTTTTCCGATCTTCGACATGTCCGAGGATTCCTACCTCGAGTTCGTCAGCTACTCGCTGGGCGCGCCGAAGTACCCCGAGGATGCCTGCCGGGAGCGGGGGATGACGTTCGCGGCGCCGCTCAAGGCGACCCTGCGGCTGGTCGTGCGCGAGCGCGACAAGACGGGTGGCGCCCACGCCCCACGCATCGTGAAGGAGATCAAGGAGCAGGAAGTCTTCCTCTGCGAGCTTCCGCTCATGACCCGGCACGGGACGTTCATCATCAACGGGGCCGAGCGGGTCGTCGTGAGCCAGTTGCACCGCTCCCCGGGGCTCGTGTTCGAGGAGGACGACGAGAAGAGCGCGGCCAGCGGCCGCAAGATGTACGTGGCCCGCATGATCCCCTACCGGGGCATCTGGCTCGAGTTCGAGTTCGACCTCAACGGGCACGCGTATGCCCGGATCGACCGTCGCAAGAAGGTCCTGGCCACCACGCTCCTGCGCGCGATCGGGTACACGTCCGCCGAGGAGATGATGCGGCTCTTCTACTCCGTCGAGGACGTGCCGGTCGACGATCTGCGCCGGCTCAAGGGGCGCATAACGGCCACGGCGCTCGTGGACCCGAATACCGGCGAGATCCTGGCCGAGGCCAACAGCAAGATTCTCGATGTCGATGCGGCTAGCGGCGAGATCCTCCTGCGGGTGGACGAAGGCGAGACCCGGGAAGCCGGGGCCACCTACCGCAAGCTCAAGACGCGCGAGAAGGACCGGGACCGCGAAGTCCTGTGCCGGGCGGTCATGCTCAAGGGCCGTATGCCGAGCGTGCGCGTCCTCGTCCTGGACCATCCCGAGGACGGCTTCTCGATCTGCGACACGCTGCGGAGCGACAAGGCCCGGACCGAGGAAGAGGCGCTGCGCGAGATCCACCAGAAGCTCTCGCCGACGTCTCCCGCCACGGCCCAGAGCACGCGGACGCTGCTCGAGAACCTCTTCTTCAATCCGCGGAAGTACGACCTGGCGGCGGTCGGGCGCTACAAGCTCAACAGGAAGCTCGGGCGCGAGGTGCCGCTGACGGTCCGAACGCTCACGCGCGAGGACATCGCCGAATCGCTCAAGCGCCTCTTCCGGATGTCCAACGGTGGCGAGGGCACCAAGGACGACATCGACCACCTCGGGAACCGTCGCGTGCGCTCGATCGGGGAGCTGCTCGAGAACCAGTTCCGGATCGGGTTTGCCCGCGTCGAGAAGGTCGTGCGGGCGAGCATGGGCCTGGTGGATCTCACGACGGTCCTGCCGAACGTGCTCCTGAACACGAAGCCGCTTTCGGCGGCGGTCAAGAGCTTCTTCGCGAGCAGCCAGCTCTGCCAGTTCATGGACCAGACGAACCCGCTCGCGGAGATCACGCACAAGCGGCGGCTCTCCGCCCTCGGGCCGGGGGGGCTGTCCCGCGAGCGCGCGGGCTTCGAGGTCCGCGACGTGCATCATTCGCACTACGGGCGCGTCTGCCCGATCGAGACCCCGGAAGGTCCGAACATCGGGCTCATCTCCTCGCTCGCGACCTATGCCCGGATCAACGAGCTGGGCTTCCTGGAGTCGCCGGTCCGGAAGGTAGAAAGTGCCCGTGTCGTCGACGAGGTCAAGTACCTCAACGCCGACGAGGAGGATCGCGTCGTCATCGCCCAGGCCAACACGGTCATGGACAAGGACGGCCGGATCGCCGAGGCGCAGGTGCTCGCGCGCTTCCGCGGGGACATCCAGGTGGTGTCGCCGGAAGCCGTGGACTACATGGACGTCTCTCCGAAACAGCTCGTGAGTGCGGCCACCGCCCTGATCCCGTTCCTCGAGCACGACGATGCCAACCGTGCCCTGATGGGATCGAACATGCAGCGCCAGGCGGTGCCTCTCGTCCGGACCCATCCGCCGCTCATCGGCACCGGGATGGAATCCGTGGTGGCCCGCGATTCCGGCATGGCCGTCCTCGCGCGGCGGGGTGGGACCGTAGCCGCGGTGGATGCCCGGCGGATCGTCGTGTACGCCGACGCCGTCAAGGAGAAGGACGGCCGGGTGACCGATCCGGGCGGTGTGGATATTTACAAACTCATCAAGTACCGGCGCTCGAACCAGAATACGTGCCTGACCCAGAAGCCCGTGGTCCTCAAGGGTACCCGGGTCAAGGCGGGCGACGTGCTCGGCGACGGGCCGGCGATGTCGGGCGGGGAGCTGGCCCTGGGGGCCGACGTCCTCGTCGCGTTCCTGCCCTGGCGCGGGTACAACTTCGAGGACGCCGTGCTCGTCAGCGAGCGCATCCTCAAGGACGACATCCTGAGCTCGGTGCATATCGAGGAGTTCGAGGCCGAGGCCTGCGAGACGAAGCTGGGGCCCGAGGAGATCACGCGGGACGTGCCCAACGTGAGCGAGGAAGCCCTCGCCAACGTCGACGAGACCGGCGTGACCCGCGTGGGGGCGGATGTTCTGCCCGGGGACATCCTCGTCAGCCGCGTGGCGCCGAAGGGCGACACCGAGCAGACGCCCGAGGAAAAGCTTCTGCGCGCGATCTTCGGCGAGAAGGCCGAAGACGTGCGGGACACCTCCCTGCGGGTGCCGCCCGGGGTGGACGGCAAGATCCTGTCGACCCGGATCTTTGCCCGGAAGAACCGCGAGGAGCGGCTCAAGGCGAAGGAGCAGTCCGAGATCAAGCGCATCGAGGCGGACCAGCAGGCCGCCGTCGACGCGTGCCGGAAACGCCATGAGGAGGAGCTGGCCGAACGGGAGGCCGCGCTTGCGACCGCCGTCAAGGCCGCGGACGGCGCCAGGGGAGCCGCCCTCAAGGAGGCCCACCGTGAGGCGGCTGTCCGGATGAAGCAATTGCTCGCCGAGGAGATCGAGTCCATCGAGCGCGAGACAAATGACGAGATCGAGCGCATCAAGAAGGGCGACGAACTGCTGCAGAACGTGCTCAAGCTGGCGAAGGTCTATGTGGCCAAGAAGCGCCGCCTCATGGTCGGCGACAAGGTGGCCGGCCGGCACGGGAACAAGGGAGTCGTGTCCAAGATCCTGCCGGAAGAGGACATGCCCTACCTGCCGGATGGCACGCCCGTCGACATGGTGCTCAACCCGCTCGGCGTGCCCTCCCGGATGAACGTCGGCCAGATCTACGAGATCCACATGGGCTGGGCCGCCCACGTGCTGGGCCGCTACGTCTCGTGCCCCGTGTTCGATGGGGCCTCCGAAGAGGTGATCCAGAAGATGCTGCAAGAGGCAGGCCTGCCCGAAAACGGGAAGGTCGTCCTGCACGACGGCCGGACCGGCGAGACCTTCGACGAGCCCGTGACCGTCGGGTACCTCTACATGATGAAACTCGCGCACCTGGTCGAGACCAAGATCCACGCCCGGTCGACGGGCCCCTACTCCCTCGTCACCCAGCAACCGCTGGGCGGCAAGGCGCAGTTCGGCGGCCAGCGGTTCGGCGAGATGGAAGTCTGGGCTCTCGAGGCCTACGGGGCGGCGCACGCCCTCCAGGAGCTCCTGACGGTCAAGAGCGACGACGTCTCCGGGCGCGCCCGCGTATACGAGGCGCTCGTGAAGGGCCAGAACGTCCCCGAGTCGGGCGTGCCCGAGTCGTTCAACGTCCTGATCAAGGAGCTTCAGAGCCTGGCGATCAACGTCGAGCTGTTGCGTGAGGTGAAGCGGGGCGGCAAGAACGGCAAGGACGAGAAGCCGGCGCGCGAAGAAGCACAGGAGGTGCGGTAACCATGGCGAAGGAACGCGTCCCCGGCTCGGCCAAGTACACGCCCGTCGGCAAGGAAGGCGGCCCGTTCACGGCGATCCGCGTCACCTTGGCGTCCCCGGACGTCATCCGGGCCTGGTCGCGCGGCGAGGTAAAGAAGCCCGAGACGATCAACTACCGGACTTTCAAGCCGGAGCGCGACGGCCTCTTCTGCGAGCGGATTTTCGGCCCCGTCAAGAGCTGGGAGTGCAGCTGCGGGAAGTACAAGAAGCTCAAGCACAAGGACATCATCTGCGACCGGTGCGGCGTCGAAGTCGTCGACTCCAAGGTCCGCCGGGAGCGCATGGGGCACATCGAGCTGGCGGCGCCGGTGGCGCACATCTGGTACGTCAAGGGAGTGCCGAGCCGCATGGCCGCGCTCCTCGGTATCTCGAGCCGCGATCTCGAGAAGGTCATCTACTACGAGCAGTTCATCGTCCTGGACCCGGGGAAGACGGGGCTCAAGCGCCTCCAGCTCCTTTCCGAGGCCGAGTACCGCAAGGTCCAGCAGGACCCGCACGGCCGGACGCTGAAGGCCCGCATCGGCGCGGAGGCGATTCGCGACCTCCTGCGCGAGCTCGATCTGGCCGCCCTGTCCAAGGTGGTCCGCAAGGACTTCGAGGAATCCGGGTCGGTCCAGCGCAAGAAGGAGCTCTCTAAGCAGTTGCGCGTCGTCGAAGCGTTCCGCCGCTCGGGCAACCACCCCGACTGGATGGTGCTCGAGTCCCTGCCGGTCCTGCCGCCCGATCTGCGGCCCCTGGTGCCCCTGGACGGCGGCCGGTTCGCGACCTCCGACCTGAACGACCTCTACCGGCGCGTCATCAACCGCAACAACCGGTTGCGCCGGCTCATGGAGATCAAGGCGCCCGAGATCATCATCCAGAACGAGAAGCGCATGCTGCAGGAATCCGTGGACGCGCTGTTCGATAACGGGCGCGGCGGACACGTCGTGAAGGGCGCGGGTAACCGGCCGTTCAAGTCCCTGTCCGACATGCTCAAGGGCAAGCAGGGGCGCTTCCGCCAGAACCTGCTCGGCAAGCGCGTGGACTACTCCGGCCGTTCGGTCATCGTCGTCGGGCCGGACCTGCGCCTGCACGAATGCGGCCTGCCCAAGGAGATGGCCCTCGAGCTCTTCAAGCCGTTCATCATCCGCAAGCTCGAGGAGCGCGGCTACGTGCATACGATCAAGAGTGCGAAGAAGCTCGTCGAGCGGAGCAGCCCGGAAGTCTGGGACGTGCTCGAAGAGGTCATCGAGGAGCACCCGGTCCTTCTGAACCGCGCGCCGACCCTGCACCGGCTCGGGATCCAGGCGTTCCAGCCCATCCTTGTCGAGGGCAAGGCGATCAAGATCAACCCGCTCGTCTGTTCGGCGTTCAACGCCGACTTCGACGGCGACCAGATGGCGGTCCACGTGCCGCTGTCGGTGGAGGCGCAGCTCGAGGCGAGGATCCTGATGATGTCGACGAACAACATCCTGTCGCCGTCGAACGGGCGTCCGATCCTGTCCGCCACGCAGGACACCGTGCTCGGCGTCTACTACCTCACGGGCGTCCGTAAGGGCGTGACCGGTGAGGGGAAGACCTTCCCGAACCTCGACGAGGTGGAGCGCGCCTATCAGGGAGGCTGGGTCAACCTGCACGCGCGGATCAAGGTCCGGCACGCGGGGAAGACCATCGATACGACCGTCGGGCTCGTGATCTTCAACATTACGCTTCCGGAGGAAGTGCGGTTCAAGGAGGTCGAGGACCATCAGGGGAGCCGGCGCAACCTGACCAACCGGCAGATGGGCAAGAAGGAGCTCACCGAACTCGTGGCCGTCTGCTACCGCGAGTACGGAAGCGCCCTCACCATCCGCCTGCTGGATTCCGTGAAGCGAATCGGGTTCGAGTTCGCGACCGTGGGCGGGATCACGGTGTCCCTCGAGGACATGAAGGTGCCCGGAGAGAAGTCCAAGGTCGTCGAGAAGACCCGCGAGGAGGTGCGCCAGATCAACCTCCAGTACCAGAAGAACGTGATCACGGACGGCGAGCGCTACAACCGGGTCATCGACCTCTGGACGCAGGCCACGACGAAGGTGTCGGAAGCGATGATGAAGCGGCTCGAGGAGGACAAGGACCGGTTCAACCCCATCTATATGATGGCGAAGTCCGGCGCCCGCGGCAAGGAAGACCAGGTGCGCCAGCTGGCCGGGATGCGCGGGCTCATGGCCCGGCCCGCCCAGCGGATCACGGGCAGCATGGGCGAGATCATCGAGCATCCGATCACGTCCAACTTCCGCGAGGGGCTGAACGTGCTCGAGTACTTCATCTCCACGCACGGCGCCCGGAAGGGCTTGGCGGACACCGCCCTCAAGACGGCGGACGCCGGGTACCTGACGCGCCGGATTGTCGACGTGGCCCAGGACGTCAAGGTCATGGAAGAGGATTGCGGCACGATCCAGGGCATCATCGTGTCGGCGATGCGCGAGGGGGCGGACACCATCGAGCCCCTGCGCGAGCGGATCGCGGGGCGCGTAGCCCTCGACCCGATCGCGGATATCCTGACGGACGAGGTTATCGTCCGCGCGGGCGACGAGATCACGGACGAGGCGTCGGCCCGGATCGAGGACCTCGGGATCGAGCGGGTCCGGATCCGGTCGGTGCTGACCTGCGAGTCCCGCGGCGGCGTGTGCGTGAAGTGCTATGGCCGCGACCTGGCGACCGGGCGCATGGTGTCCATCGGCGAGGCCGTCGGCGTCATCGCCGGGCAGTCGATCGGCGAGCCCGGAACCCAGTTGACCCTGCGGACGTTCCACGTGGGCGGCGCGGCCTCCCGCGTGGTCGAGACGTCCCGGATCGACAGCCGGAGCGACGGCACGCTTCGGTACGGCAACCTGCGCATCCTCAAGAACGGCGCGGGGGAGACCGTGGTCATCAACCGCAACGCCGAGATCAGCATCTTCGACGAGGTCGGGCGCGAGCGCGAGACCCACGTGATTCCCTACGGCGCCGTGCTGCGCAAGCACAACGGCGAGGGCGTCAAGAAGGGCGATCTGCTGGCGGTGTGGGACCCGTATTCCGTGCCGATCTTTTCGGAGATGGGCGGGAAGACGAAGTTCCACGATGTCGAGAAGGACATCACGATGCAGGAGGAAGTCGACAAGACCACGGGCCGCGTGGAACGCCGGATCATCGACAGCAAGGACGAGCACCGGCATCCGCAGATCTTCGTGGTCGACAGCGCCGACTCCCCGCAGGCGAGCTACACCATTCCGGTGGGCGCCTACCTCCAGGTGCACGACGGCCAGGCGGTCAAGGTCGGCGACATCGTCGCCAAACTGCCGCGCCAGACGACCCGGACGGGCGACATCACGGGCGGTCTGCCGCGCGTGGCCGAGCTGTTCGAGGCTCGGCGTCCGCGCAACTACGCGATCATCTCCGAGATCGACGGGACGGTGCGGTTCATGGGTCTCGAGAAGGGCTCCCGCAAGATCACGGTGGAGGCGAAGTCCGGCCTCAAGCGCGAGTACCTGGTGCCCCTGGGCCGGCATCTCGACGTCCGCGACTCGGACACAATCACGGCGGGAGAACCGCTGACGGATGGGCTCATCGATCCGCACGACATCCTGCGGGTCAAGGGCGAGAATGCCGTGCAGGAGTACCTGCTGAACAAGATTCAGGAGGTCTACCGGTTGCAGGGCGTCATCGTGAACGACAAGCATATCGAGGCCATCGTGCGCCAGATGCTCCGGAAGGTGCTCGTGCTCGACCCGGGATCGACCGAATTCCTGGCCGGTCAGCAGATTGACCGGGTGCGGTTCAAGGAGGAAAATGCGCGGGTCTTTGCGAAGGGCGGCAAGCCCGCCACCGCGCGGCCCGTCCTCCTGGGCATCACGAAGGCGTCGCTGTCGACCGAGAGCTTCGTCTCGGCGGCCTCCTTCCAGGAGACGACGCGGGTGCTCGCCGAGGCCGCGGTGAACGGCCAGGTGGACAAGCTGTCGGGCCTCAAGGAGAACGTCATCATGGGACACCTGATCTCCGCCGGAACGGGGATCTTCAGGGAGGAGGACATCGTGCTCGAGCTTCCGAAGGAACTGGAGACGCCGCTCATGCCCGAGGTGATCGCGGCGCAGAATCTTGCGTCCATGGGCGCCGAACCCGAGGCGTCCGAGACGGTGGCGGCCTCCTGATGCCCACCATCTCGCAGCTTATCCGTCATCCGCGGACCATGAAGGGCGGGCACTCGCGCTCGCCGGCCCTCCAATCCGCCCCGTTCAAGCGGGGCGTGTGCCTGGTCGTGAAGACCGTGACGCCCAAGAAGCCGAACTCGGCCCTCCGGAAGGTCGCCCGGGTGCGCATGAGCAACGGCATCGAGGTGACGGCCTACATCCCCGGGATCGGCCACAACCTCCAGGAACACTCGATCGTCCTCGTGCGCGGGGGCCGCGTTCCCGACCTGCCGGGCGTGCGCTACCACATCGTCCGCGGCGTCCTCGACGCCCAGGGCGTGACGGATCGCCGGCGCAGCCGGTCCCGGTACGGCGCCAAGCGGCCCAAGAAGTCCGCCGAAGGAGCCGCCTGATGCCTCGCCACGGACGGGCTCCCCGGCGCGACGTGGATCCCGACACCCGCTACCAGAGCAAGCTGGTGTCCAAGATCGTGAACTGCATCATGAAGGACGGCGAGCGCGCCACGGCGGAAGGGGTCGTCTACGGTGCCATGGACACGCTCGAAAAGCGGGGGCTATCGGCGATCAACGTCCTCAAGACCGCGATCGAGAACGTCAAACCCGTGCTCGAGGTGCGCGCCCGCCGCGTCGGTGGCGCGAACTACCAGGTGCCCATCGAGGTCCGGCCCGAGCGCCGGCTGGCCCTGGCCATTCGCTGGATACTGACGGCGACGGAGGCGCGCACCGAGCGGAGCCTCATCGAGCGTCTGGCGGGTGAGCTGGGCGAGGCGGCGGCCGGGACCGGCGCGGCCATGAAGAAGCGGGACGAAGTACACAAGATGGCCGAAGCCAACCGCGCCTTCGCGCACTATCGCTGGTAGAGCGGGCGAAGGAGCAACCCCAAGTGGCACGAGCGACCGAACTATCACGTATCCGGAACATCGGTATCTGCGCGCACATCGACGCGGGCAAGACGACGACGACCGAGCGCATCCTGTTCTACACCGGCCGTATCCACAAGCTCGGGAACGTCGACGACGGCAACACGCAGATGGACTGGATGGACCAGGAACGCGAGCGGGGGATCACGATCACGGCTGCCGCGACCACGACCTTCTGGCTCGACCACCAGATCAACATCGTTGACACGCCCGGGCACGTGGACTTCACGGTCGAGGTCGAGCGCAGCCTCCGCGTACTCGACGGTGCGGTCGTCGTGTTCGACGCCTCCGCGGGTGTCGAGCCGCAGTCGGAGACGGTGTGGCGCCAGGCGGACAAGTACTCCGTGCCGAGGATCGCCTACGCGAACAAGATGGACCGGGTTGGTGCGGACTTCGACATGACCATCGCATCCATGATCGACAAGCTCGCGGCCAAGACGTGTCCCATCCAGGTGGCCTGGGGCGCCGAGGACAAGTTCCTCGGCGTCGTCGACCTGATCCGCATGAAGGCCCTGCTGTGGCACGACGACACCAAGGGCAAGGACTACGAGGTCCTCGACATTCCGCCCGAGCTCGCCGAAAAGTCGGCCAAGGCGCGGGAGAAGATGCTCGAGGCGTGCGTCGAGTTCGACGACGCCGTCATGCACAAGTTTCTCGAGGGGCACCCGATCTCGGAAGACGAAATCCACGCGTGCCTGCGGCGCGGCACCGTGTCGGGCAAGATCGTGCCCTGCCTGTGCGGCTCGTCGTTCCGGAACCGCGGCGTCCAGCCGCTCCTGGACGCCGTGGTCCGGTACCTGCCCTCGCCGGCGGAGCTGAAGCCGGTAAGGGGGACGAGCCCGAAGGACAACAGCGAGATGTTCCGGAAGCCGGACAACGCGGAGCCGTTCTGTGGCCTGGCTTTCAAGATCGCGGTCGACCCGTTCGTGGGGAAGCTGACCTTCGTGCGCGCCTACTCGGGGGTGCTGGCCTCGGGCTCGTACGTGTACAACGCGACTCGCGGGATCCGCGAGCGCGTCGGCCGCCTGCTGGTCATGCACGCGAACAAGCGGGACGAGGTGGACCAGGCCGAGACCGGTGACATCGTGGGCGTGGTCGGATTCAAGGACACGAAGACGGGGGACACGCTCTGTCCCGAGACCGACCCGATCCTGCTCGAGGTTCCGGTCTTCCCGGAGCCGGTCATCTCCCTGGCCATCGAGCCCAAGACGCGCGAGGACCAGGAGCGGATGGGCATGGCGCTGGGCCGGCTGTGCGACGAGGACCCCACGCTCAAGGTCAAGGTGGACTCCGAGACGTCCCAGACCATCATCGCCGGGATGGGCGAGCTTCACCTCGACATCATCGTCGACCGCCTCAAGCGGGAGTTCAACGTCCAGACCAATACCGGCCGGCCGCAGGTCGCCTACAAGGAGACCATCCGGCAGATCGCCGAAACCCGGGTCAAATACATCAAACAGACGGGGGGCCGGGGCCAGTACGGGGACGTCTCGATCCGGCTGGAGCCCCTGGAGTCCGGAAAAGGCTACGAATTCGTTACAGAGATCGTCGGCGGGTCCGTCCCCCGGGAGTTCTGGCCCGCCGTGGACAAGGGGATCAAGGAGGCCAAGGAGGGGGGGGTCATCGCCGGGTACCCGGTGGTGGATTTCCGCGCCGTGCTGTATGATGGTTCTTTCCACGAGGTCGACTCGTCGGAAATGGCCTTCAAGATCGCGGCCTCCATGGCGTTCAAAGAGGCTGTTATGAAGGCTCGACCCGTTCTGACGGAGCCGGTGATGGATCTCGAAGTCGTGGTCCCCGAGGACTTTGTCGGGGACGTCATCGGAGATCTGAACTCCAGACGGGGTCAGGTGCAGGGGATGACCTTCCGGGGCAACGCACGCGTGGTGCGCGCGCTGGTTCCGTTGGGCGAGATGTTCGGGTACGTGACTTCCCTGCGCTCGATGACACAGGGACGCGGCAACTCTTCGATGGAGTTCAAACTCTACGAGGACGTGCCGAAAGCGGTCGCGGAACCGATTATGGCGAAGTTTAGAGGCAACAGAGGAGAAGGCAGGTAACGTAAGGTGCAGCGCATTCGGATCAAACTGAAGGCCTTCGATCACCGGCTGCTGGATCAGTCCGCGGCCGAGATCGTCGAGACCGTGAAGCGCATGGGGGCATCCGTCTCCGGACCCATCCCCCTGCCCACGCGCATCGAGCGGTTCACCGTGCTGCGTTCCCCCCACATCGACAAGCGGTCGCGGGAGCAGTTCGAGATCCGCACGCACAGGCGCCTCCTCGATATCCTGGAGCCCACCACGAAGACCGTCGACGCCCTCATGAAGCTGGAACTCCCGGCGGGCGTCGGCGTCGAGATCAAGCTCTGATGCCGCGCGGGGTCGGTCTCCTCGGACAGAAGGTCCAAATGACCCAGGTCTTTGACCGCGAGGGCCGGGCCGTGGGCGCGACCGTGATCCTCGCCGGCCCATGCACCGTGACCCGCGTGCGCACCAAGGAGACGGACGGCTACGATGCCGTGCAGATGGCGTTTCGCGAGGAGCCGAAACCAGAGGTCCGGATGACGAAAGCCGCGATCGGCGTCTTTGCGAAGCTCGGTCTGCCGCCGCACCGGGTGTTGGCCGAGTTCGTCCCGCATCGCACGAAAGAGGGCCCAGGGGATCTCGCCACGGGGTCGAAGCTCACGGTCGAGCTCTTCAAGCCCGGGGATCGTGTCGACGTCCAGGGGACGTCCAAGGGCCACGGTTTTCAGGGCGTGGTGAAGCGGCACGGATTCAAAGGCGGCCCCGACACCCACGGCTCGATGTCGCATCGCGCTCCTGGCTCGATCGGGTCCTCGACCGATCCGGGCCACACCCTCCGGGGCACCCGGATGGGTGGACGCCACGGCAACGCGACGAGCACGTCCCCGAATCTCGAGGTCCTCAAGGTTGACGCGGCCCACGACCTCCTGGTCGTCAAGGGTGCCGTACCGGGGGCGACGGGGTCGTGGGTCCGCATCACGCCGACGGTCAAGCGGAAGGCGCCGTCGTCGCGTCGGCTGTGGGTCGAGGTCCACGATACCGAGGGGGCCAAGACGGCCGCCTCGAAGAAGGGGCCGGCGAAGAAATGACGACCGCCGTCGTTCCCTCCCTGTCGAAGTTCGACGCGGCCGGCGAGCCTGCGGGGACCGTCGTGGCCCCCGCGGTCTTTGCGGTCCACCCCCACGCGCACGCCGTGTACCTTGCCGTGGTTGCCCAGCTCTCGAATGCGCGGGTGGGCACCGCGTCCACGAAGACGAAGGGCGAAGTCAGCGGCGGGGGCAGGAAGCCGTGGCGGCAGAAGCACACGGGTCGCGCCCGGCAGGGGTCGACCCGCGCGCCGCAGTGGCCGGGCGGCGGGATTTCCTTCGGCCCGAGGCCCCGGAAGTACCCGAAGGACCTGCCCCGCGGAATTCGCCGCCTCGCCCTGCGCAGCGTGCTCGCGGCCAAGATGAAGGACGGCCGGGTGGTCGTCGTGAACCGTCCGGTCCTCGACCCGCCGAAAACGAAGACTATCGCCTCCCTGCTGGCCAAGCTGGGCACCGAGGGCGCCGTCGTGTTCGTGGGGGACGGGCGGGACGAGGGGCTCCTGCGGGCCTGCCGGAACCTGCCGCGCGTTCGGGTCGCGATGGCCGCCGATGTCTCCGTCTATGACCTGCTCAACGCCTCCCGGATCATGGTGACGGCCGAGGCGCTCGCGTCCCTCGCGAAGCGGTGCGGTCCGGAGGACGTTCATGCTTCCTGAAGAAATCATCGTGCGTCCCGTGATCACGGAAAAGTCGGCGCGTCTCGCGACGGCCGGCCAGTACGTATTCGTCGTCCACCCGGATGCCAACAAGCCGCAGGTGGCCGAGGCCATCGAGAAGCTGTTCAAGGTGAAAGTCGTATCGGTGCGGACGGTGACCCGGCACGGCAAGGTGAAGCGGCGTGGGGCGCACTACATCACCCGGCCGTCCACGCGTCGCGCGATCGTGACGCTGGCCAAGGGCCTGACGCTCGACGTCACGGCGACGGGTTGAGGGGGGGCACGAAATGCTGAAGATCCGCCGACCCACCACCCCGAGCCAGCGCCATCGGAGCTACCTGGTGCACGAAAACCTGCACGAGGGCCGGCCGATGAAGTCGCTGGTCCGCCGGTTCAAGAATCGCGGCGGGCGAAACGCGCTCGGCCGGATCACGGCTCGGCACCGCGGCGGCGGACACAAGCACCTCTACCGGGTCGTCGACTTCAAGCGCGACAAGCGGGACATCCCCGCGGTCGTCGAGCGGATCGAACGCGACCCGGGCCGGCGGGCTCTGATTGCGCTCCTGCGCTACGCCGATGGCGAGCGGCGGTACGTGCTCGCTCCCGACGGCCTCAAGCCAGGCGACAAGGTCGTCGCGGGGGCCAATGTGGAGGTCAAGGTCGGGAACGCCCTGCCGCTGGAGGCGATTCCGACCGGGATCATGGTTCACAACGTCGAGCTGACGCCCGGTCACGGGGGACAGCTCGCCCGGAGTGCGGGCGCGACCGTCCAGTTGCAGGCCAAGGAAGGCGAGTTCGCCTTCCTCAAGATGCCGTCCGGCGAGGTTCGCCGGGTGAACCTGACCTGCTATGCGACCGTCGGACAGGTGGGGAATCTCGACTGGGAGAACGTATGGATCGGGAGCGCGGGCCGCAAGCGATGGATGGGCCGTCGCCCGCACGTCCGCGGGGCGGCCATGAACCCGGTCGACCACCCGCACGGCGGTGGCGAGGGCAAGGCGGGAGCGGGGCGGCCCCCGGTCTCGCCTTGGGGTCAAAAGGCGAAGGGGCTCAAGACCCGACGCCCCAAGCTTTCGGATAAGTGGATCGTGCAACGGAGGCCTTGAAGAACCATGGGTAGGTCACTGAAGAAGGGCGTGTACGTGGAGGCGAAACTCCTCAAGAAGGTGGAGTCGGCCAAGGCGGCGAACGACAAGCGGGTCCTCAAGACCTGGTCCCGCCGGTCGACGATCACGCCGGACATGGTCGGACTGACCATCGCCGTCTACAACGGGAAGAAGTTCGTGCCCGTCTACGTGACGGAGAACACGGTCGGCCACAAGCTGGGCGAATTCTCGCCTACCCGCGTATTCAAGTCGCACGGCCAGCACACCGAGCGGAGCACGTCGCTGACATGATTGCCCGGGCGCATCTTCATTCCATGCGGCAGTCGGCCCGCAAGGTCCGGATCGTCCTGGACCTCATCCGGGGAAAACCGGTCGAGGAGGCCTACCGCACGCTCGCGTTCACGCGCAAGCAGTCGTCGGAGACCATCCTCAAGCTCCTGCGCAGTGCCGTCAACAACGCGGGTCAGAAGGGCACGACGGACGCGACGGCGCTGTTCGTGAGTCGCACCTACGCCGACGGCGGTTTTCCGTTCAAGAAGTTCGAACCCAAGGCCATGCTCCGGCACGGCATGCAGAAGCGCCGGACGTGTCACGTCACGATCGAGGTGGACGCCGTGGTTGCGGCAAAGAAGGGATCGAAATCATGATCTGTGGAGCGACCGGCTGCGCCGGGAGCGTAGCGGCAGTGCTTGGGACTGCGGACTGGAGTAAATAATGGGACAGAAGGTAAATCCGGTCGGGCTGCGGCTCGGCATCACGCGCAACTGGGCCTCGCGCTGGTTCGCGGACCGCGTGCAGTACCGCACGTACCTGCATGAGGACCTGTCCCTGCGGAAGTTCATCAAGCAGCGCATGTACGCGGCCGGGATTTCGACGATCGACATCGAGCGGACGACCCAGCGCGTCATCATAAACATCCACTCGGCGAAGCCGGGCATGATCATCGGGAAGCGCGGCGTCGAGATCGAGCAGTTGCGCAACGAGCTGCAGGCCCGGACCGGGCGGCAGGTCTTCGTGAACATCCACGAAGTCCGCGTGCCCGAGGTGGACGCCCAGCTCGTGTCCGAGAACATCGCGGCCCAGTTGCAGAAGCGCGTGTCCTACCGGCGCATCGTGAAGAAGGCCGCGCTCCTGTCGATGCGGGGCGGCGCCAAAGGTATCAAGACCCAGCTTTCGGGGCGGCTCGCGGGCGCCGAGATCGCCCGGTACCACCGCGACGTGCTGGGCAAGGTGCCCCTGCACACGCTGCGGGCCGAGATCGACTACGGTCACGCGACGTCGTTCACGAACCACGGGACCATCGGGGTCAAGGTATGGATCTACAAGGGCGACGCCCTCTTCTCGGGGCGCGCCGCCGCGGCCGCGCGCGCCGAGGCCGGGACGCCCGTCGGTGGCCGGGCCACTCGCCCCGCGTCCGCAGCCGCGGCATCGGTAGTGACTCCGTCCATTGCCGCGAAGCCGGGCGGGGTGAGCTGATATGCTCCTGATGCCGAGTCGCGTCAAGCACCGCAAGGACCAGCGGGGCCGCCGGGCGGGAATCTCCCGTGGCGCGATCTCGCTCGCCTTCGGCAGCTTCGGCCTCAAGTCCGAGGAGAACTGCTGGATGACGGCTCGGCAGATCGAGGCGATGCGGGTCTGTCTGGCGCGCGGGCTCAAGAAGGGCGGCAAGCTCTGGATCCGCGTGTTTCCCCACAAGCCGGTTTCGGCGAAGCCGCTGGAGACCCGGATGGGCAAGGGGAAGGGCGCACCGATGTTCTGGGCGGCCGTGGTCAAGAAGGGCCGGATTCTCTGTGAGATCGACGGCGTGCCCCGGGATGCGGCCCGGGAGGCCCTCCGGCAGGCGGGCTTCAAGCTGCCGATTCGCACCCGCGTGGTCGAGCGGATGAGCCTGGAGGAGCTGCGATGAAGGCCCTCAAGCTCGGCGAAGTACGCCGCCTGACCCCGCCGGAGTTGGCCGAGCGGGAACAGAACGTGCGCAGCCAGTTGCTGAAGGCCCGGATCCAGCACAGCCAGCGCCAGTTTCCGAAGACGGGCGATCTGCAGGCTCTTCGGCGGAACCTGGCTCGCATCCTGACCGTCCGCGCGGAGCGCGATCATCCCAAGGAGGCCAAGGCATGAGCGGGGTAGGAACCGTGAACGTCACGGAAGGCATCGTGATCAAGGCGAAGATGACCAGGGCCGTGGTGGTCCGGGTCGAGCGTCTGGTCCAGCACGAGCGCTACAAGAAGTACGTCCTGCGCCGGACGAAGGTGAAGGCGAGCGACGAGCTCAAGTGCCGCGAGGGTGACGTGGTGGCGATCGTACCGACGCGTCCGCAGTCCCGCGACATCCGGTGGCGCGTGGTCAAGATTCTCGGTCGCCGGTCCCTGGGCGGGGAACCGGAGGAGGTGCCGACGGCATGATCCAGCCGATGACGGTACTCGAGGTGGCGGACAACTCCGGGGCGAAGCGGATCATGTGCATCCGCGTCCTCGGCGGCAGCCACCGCAAGTGGGGGTCGCTCGGCGACCTCATCATTGCGTCGGTCAAGCAGGCCCTGCCGGGCGCGGCTGTCAAGGATCACGAGGTGGTGCATGCCGTGATCGTGCGCACGCGCCGCGAAGTCCGGCGGGCGGACGGCAGTTACGTGCGCTTCGACGACAACGGGGCGGTTATCGTGAACGACCAGATGAACCCCCGCGGGACCCGCGTCTTCGGGCCCGTGGCGCGGGAACTGCGCGACCGGAACTTCACGAAGATCATCTCGCTCGCCCCGGACGTGGTGTAGGGACATGGAACACACTCCCGCTTCCCACGTCAGGAAAGGCGACTTCGTGCAGGTACTCGGCGGCAAGGACCGCGGCAAGACCGGCCGGGTACTGCTCGTCTATCCCGATCGCGGCACGGCGGTCGTCGAGAAGATCGCGGTCGTGAAGCGCCACAGCCGGCCGACGCAGAAGAATCCGCAGGGCGGGATCGTGTCGAAGGAGCGGGAAGTCCCGTCCTCGCGCCTCATGGTCGTGTGCATGCGCTGTCACCGGCCGACCCGGCACAAGCGGACCGTACTGGCCACCGGGCAGAAGGTGCGGGTGTGCCGCCACTGCAACGAGCCCCTGGACAAGGTGTAATCATGATTACGGCGAATCTCCTCACCGAGTACCGCACACGAATCCGCGGCGAGTTGAAGACGCAGTTCAAGCTCAAGAACGACATGGCCGCGGCCCGTCTCGTCAAGATCGTGATCAACATGGGCGTGGGCGAGGCGACGCAGAACCCGAAGGAACTGGATGCGGCGGTCGAGCAGCTGGCCAGGATCGCGGGCCAGCGTCCGTCAGTCCGGCGCTCGAAGAAGTCGATCTCGAACTTCAAGATCCGGAAGGGACAGGCTATCGGGTGCATGGTGACCCTGCGGGGGCCGCGGATGTATGAGTTCTTCGAGCGGCTCGTCCGGTTCGCCCTACCGCGGATCCGCGACTTCCGCGGCGTGCCGACGGATTCCTTCGACGGGCGCGGCAACTACACGTTCGGCGTTACGGAACAGATCATTTTCCCCGAGATCGAATATGATAAGATCGATAAAGTCCGCGGGATGGATATCACGATCGTGACCTCGGCCGGCGCGGACGAACCCGCGCGGGCGCTTTTGATCGCGTTGGGGTTCCCCTTCGCGAGGAAGACCTGACCGGGACACCCCGGGGAAACCCTTGGAGGATTAGAAAAGGCATCATGGCGAAGAAGTGTCTGATCGAGAAACAGAAGCGGAAGCCGAAGTTCAAGGTGCGTCAGTACAACCGGTGTCTCCTGTGCGGGCGGCCGCGCGGGTTCCTGACACGGTTCCAGATGTGCCGCATCTGCTTCCGGAACCTGGCGAGCGAGGGGTTCATCCCCGGCGTCACGAAGGCGAGCTGGTAATGCCGTCCACCGATCCCATCGCGGATCTCCTGGCGGCGATCTCCAACGCCTCGCTGGCGCATCTCGACACGGCGCGCGTGACCGATTCGAAACTCCGCCAGGCGGTGCTCAAGGTCCTGCACGCCGAGGGCTTCGTCCGGTCCTACCGGGTGGTCGGGGACCGGGCCGGCCGCCGGGTGCTCGAAGTTCATCTCGCCTTCGGTCCCCGGCGCGAGCGGCTCTTCAACGGGGCCAAGCGCGTGAGCCGGCCGGGCCGGCGCGTCTACGTCGATCTGCCGGGGCTCAAGCCCTATCTCCGGCGCCTCGAGGTATCGATCCTGTCCACGTCCCAGGGCGTTATGAGCGGGGCACAGGCCTTCGCCCGCAATCTCGGCGGCGAACTCCTGTGCCTCGTCTGGTGAGGTAGGCGCCCCGTGTCGCGCATCGGACGGCAGCCCGTCGCGCTCCCGGCGGGCGTCAAGGCCGAGGTCTCCCCGGAGGAGATCCGCATCCAGGGACCCAAGGGCAAGCTCGCCGTGAAGATGATGGCCGGGGTCTCGGTGCGCCAGGAGAACGGGTCGCTCGTGGTGGAGCAGACCGGCGGCACGCGCCTCAAGGAGCGTGAACTCAAGGCCCGCCACGGATTGCTGCGGGCCCTGATCCGGAACATGGTCGAGGGCGTCACGAACGGATATACCCGCCGCCTTGAGTTGATGGGGGCCGGGTTCCGGCCGACGGTTACCGGCAACAAGCTCTCGCTCATGCTCGGGTTTTCGCATCCCGTCGTCCTGAACCTGCCGGAGGGCGTCGCGGTGAAGGCGGAACGCGTCGAATCGGGGACTCGCGGCGAGGAGCGTCACGCGGTGACGCTCACCGGCTGCGACAAGGCGATGTTGGGACAGGTGGCCGCGGAAATGCGGGCGATCCGCAAGGCGGACGTCTACAAGGGCAAGGGCGTGCGCTACGCGGGTGAAGTCGTGCGTAAGAAGGCGGGCAAGGCCGCGGCCACGGCCGCCGGCGGAACGGGCGGCAAGTAATGCGCGCCACCGGTCGCCGGGACCGACGGGAAGTCCGCCATCGCCGCGCGCGCTCCAGGCTCGCAGGCACGCCTGCGCGTCCGCGTCTGGTTGTTTATCGCAGCCTCCGCCACATCTACGTGCAGCTCGTCGACGACGTGGCGGGCAAGACGGTCGCGGCCGCCTCGTCGCAGTCGCCCGAGCTCAAGGGGAACCTGAAGCACGGCGGCAACAAGGACGCGGCCGCGAAGGTCGGCGAGCTCATCGCCCGGCGTGCGGGGGAGAAGGGGATCAAGCAGGCGTGTTTCGACCGCGCCGGGTTCAAGTATCACGGCTGCGTCTCCGCGGTGGCCGAGGCCGCCCGGAAGGCGGGACTGGAGTTCTGAAATCATGAGAATTGATGCGTCGCAGCTCGAGCTCAAGGAAAAGATGATCAGCGTTAAGCGGGTCGCGAAGGTGGTCAAGGGCGGCAAGCGCTTCCACTTCAGCGCGCTCATGTGCGTGGGGGACGGGAAGGGTCACGTCGGGGTCGCCCTCGGCAAGGCCGGGGAAGTCCCCGACGCCATCCAGAAAGCCATCGAGAAGGCCAAGCGGCGCCTGATCAGGGTGCCACTGCGTGGTACTACGATCGCTTCGCCCATGGTCGGGCGTTTCGGGGCCAGCCGGGTCGTCTTCCGTCCGGCGGCGCCCGGGACGGGCCTGATCGCGGGAGGCGGCGTGCGGATCGTCCTCGAGCTGGCGGGGGTCCGGGACATCCTGGCGAAGTGCGTGGGCAACACGAACTCCCACAATTCCGTGCGGGCCACCTTCGACGCGTTCGACAAGCTCAATGTCTGGGCCCAGTCGCGCCGCTTGCGGCGTCAGGCGACGGGCGCGGTCGCCGTCGTGGCGGCCCCGGTTGCCGCAACCGGGGTGCCCGCCAGTCCGGCGGCTCCGCCGGCTCCGCCGGCTCCGCCGACAGGGCCGTCCGCCGTCGAGCCGGCGAAGCCATGAGCGACGAGCGCGGACCGGGATCGCACCCGGGCTCGCTGTCCCCCGCGGCGGGATCGCATCGCCGCGGACGGTACCTCGGCCGCGGCCGCGCCTCGGGTCACGGCAAGACGTCGGGCCGCGGCTTCAAGGGTCAGTTCTCGCGCACGGGGTCCGACCATCGGCCGGGGTTCCTGGGCGGGAACCTGCCGCTCATGCTCCGCATCCCGAAGCGGGGGTTCGTGTCGCCGTTCAAGGTTCGTCTCCGCCTCGTCCAGGTGGGCGATCTCGAGCGGGCTTTCGAGACCGGTGCCGAGGTTACGCCGGCCGCGCTCGTGTCGGCGGGGTTGATCGCCCGCGAACGTCCCGGCGTCAAGATCCTCGGGACCGGCGACCTCAAGAAGGCACTGAAGGTGTCGGCGCACGCGTTCTCGGAGTCCGCGCGCGCCAAGATCACGGCCGCGGGCGGGGCGTGCACGGTCCTGCCGTAAGCATGGAGGCCTAAGTGATCGAAGCCTTCAAGAATCTACTGGCCCTTCCGGATCTCCGGATGCGGCTGGGTATCACCCTGCTGGCCCTCTTCGGGTACCGGCTGGGATGCCACGTGCCGGTGCCCAGCGTGAATGTCCGGGCCCTGCAGGAGTTCCTGAACGCCCAGGGCGGCGGCGTGTTCGGCCTCGTCGACCTCTTCTCGGGCGGCGCGCTCTCGAAGTTCTCGGTCTTCGCGCTGGGCATCATGCCCTACATTTCCATGTCCATCATCATGCAGTTGATGACGACCGTGGTGCCCCAGCTCGAGGCCCTCAACAAGGAGGGCGAGATGGGACGGCGCAAGATCAATCAGTGGACCAGGTATCTCACCGTGATTCTCTGCATCATCCAGGCGAGCGCCACCACGACGTTTCTGCGCAATCTGCCGCCGTCCGCGCAGTTCGGCCCGATCCTGCCGGAGTGGAACATGGGCGTGGCCGCCCTGCTGGTCCTGACGCTGACGACCGGCACCTGCCTCCTGATGTGGATGGGGGAGCAGGTCACCGAGCACGGGATCGGCAACGGGATCTCGCTTCTCATCTTCGCGGGCATCGTGTCCCGGATCCCGTTCGAGATCGGGAGCACGATGAAGATGGTGCAGGTCGGCGAGGTCGGATGGGTCACCCTCGGGATCTTCATCGTGATGATGGTGTCCATGACGGGGCTGGCGGTCGTCACCCAGCAGGCGCATCGCAAGATCCCGGTGCAGTATCCCCAGCGAACCAGGGCGGGATTCCCGGCGATGGGGGGTGTGAGCACCTCCCTGCCGCTCAAGGTGGACTACTCGGGCGTCATCGCCGTCATTTTCGCCTCGTCCCTGCTCATGCTCCCGACGATGATGCTCCGGATGACCGTGAAGGAGAGCGAGGATTCGGCCGTCCAGCGCCTTCTCAGGGCCCTCCTGGACGGCTTCGCGCCCGGCACGGCGATGTACACCCTCGCCTACGGCGCGCTCGTCGTGTTCTTCTGCTACTTCTACACCGCGGTCATCTTCAACCCCGTGGACGTCGCCGAGAACATGAAGAAGTTCGGCGGGTTCGTGCCCGGCATCCGGCCGGGGCCCTCCACGGCCGAGCACATCGACCACGTGCTCACGCGGATCACGCTCCTCGGGGCGGCCGGCGTGGTCATCATCGCGATCGTGCCGGAGCAGATGGCGACCGCCATGCGCATCCCGTTCTACTTCGGGGGCACCACGCTGCTCATCACGGTCGGCGTGGCGCTCGACACGCTCAAGCAGCTCGAGTCCCACCTGCTCATGCACCACTACGAGGGCTTCATGAAGAAGGCCAAGTTGCAGGGAAGGATGCCGTACTGATGATGAACCTCGTCTTCCTGGGTGCCCCGGGGTCGGGGAAGGGCACGTACACGGCGCGGATCACCGAGCGCTTCGCCATCCCCGCGATCTCTACCGGCGACATCCTGCGCCAGGCGGTCCGGTCGGGCTCGGCCCTCGGCAAGGAATGCCAGGCGTTCATGGACGCCGGGAAGCTCGTGCCGGACGAGGTGATGGGCCGCGTCCTGCGCGAACGGCTGGGACAGCCCGACTGCGCGAAGGGGTTCATCCTTGACGGGTATCCGCGAACGGCGGGCCAGGCGGACGAGCTGGACCGCGTGCTGGTCTCTCGGCAGAGCCGGCTGTCTTGCGCGATCCTGATCGACGTTCCCGAGGACGTGATCGTGAAGCGGCTGGGCGGCCGGCGGTCGTGCCCGGCTTGCGGGGCCGTGTTCAACGTGTTCTCCCTCCCGCCGGCTCGCGAGGGTATCTGCGACAAGTGCGGGAAGGCGCTCGTGACGCGGCCGGACGACGCGACCGAGACGGTCAGGAACCGGATGAAGATCTACCGGGAGCAGAGCGAGCCCCTCGCCGGACGCTACCGGGCCGCGGGGCTGTTGAAGTCCGTGGACGGAAACCGCCCGCTGGACGCGGTGGTCGAGGAGATCGCCGGGATCGTCCGGGCTTCGGCGGATGCCGAAGCCCTTCGGCCCGGACGGGCCGACAAGGCCGCCGGTGCATGAACAGGGGGCGGGCGTGATCACGGTCGCTTCAAAGCCCGAGATCGCGAGGATGCGGGAGAGCTGCCACATGGCGGCCCGCGTGCGCGACGAGTTGCGGGAGAGGATTCGGCCGGGCGTCGAGACGCGCGAATTGGACGACTTCGTGGTCGGCCGGCTGAGTCAGCTCGGCGGTCAGCCGGCGTTCAAGGGCTACCGGGGATACCCGGCCAACATCTGCGTGTCCGTGAACGAGGAGGTCGTCCACGGCATCCCCGGACGGCGGGTGCTCAAGGCCGGCGACCTCGTGAGCGTGGATATGGGCGTCCTGTTCGAAGGGTTCTACGCCGACACGGCCGTGTCCGTGGTGGCGGGATCGGCGGACGAGGCCTCCAGCCGCCTCATGGCTGTGACGCTGGAAGCCCTGCGGGCGGGCATCCGCGCGGCGCGGGCGGGCCAGCACGTGTCGGACATTTCGCACGTGGTGCAGGTGACGGCGGAGCGGGCGGGCTACTCGGTCGTCCGCGAGTTCGTCGGGCACGGGATCGGGCGGCGGATGCACGAGGATCCGCAGATTCCGAACTACGGCGATCCAGGACGCGGTCAGGTGCTCGTGGAGGGGCAGACGCTCGCCATCGAGCCGATGGTTAACGAGGGAGTGCCGGGGGTCCGGGTCCTCGAGGACGGGTGGACGGCGGTGACCGCCGACGGCAAACGGAGTGCGCACTTCGAGCACACGATCCTCGTGCGGAAGGGCGAGCCCGAGGTGCTGACGAGTCTGGACGGGGGGGTCTGAGGGGCCATGCCGAAGGAAGAGCCGATCCTGGTGGAAGGAAAGGTGGTCGAAGCCCTGCCGAACGCGATGTTCCGCGTGGAGCTGGACAACGGCCACAAGATCCTGGCCCACGTGTCGGGGAAGATGCGGATGCACTTCATCCGGATTCTGCCCGGCGACCGGGTGACCGTGGAGCTTTCGCCCTACGATCTCACCCGCGGCCGGATCACGTTCCGGCTGTAGCTCAAGGAGGCATAGATGAAAGTCAGGGCAAGCGTGAAACAAATCTGCGCGAAATGCAAGATCGTCCGGCGCAAAGGGGTGGTGCGCGTTATCTGCGCCAACCCCAAGCACAAGCAGCGCCAGGGCTGAAAGGTCAAGGAGGACAGTACGCATGGCACGACTGGCGGGCGTGGAACTCCCGCGCGACAAGCGGATCGATGTGGCGCTCGGATACATCTTCGGAATCGGCCCGACCCTCTCCAGGAAAATCCTGGAGACGTCGCAGGTCAGAGCCGAACGGCGCGTTCGGGAGCTGACGGATGACGAGGTGCACCGGCTGTCGAGCGCGGTGTCCCAGTACCGGGTCGAAGGTGATCTGCGCCGTGAGATCACGGCCAACATCAAGCGCCTGATCGAGATCGGCTCGTATCGGGGGACCCGCCACCAGAAGAACCTGCCGGTTCGCGGCCAGCGGACTCGCACGAACGCCCGGACCCGAAAGGGCCCGCGGAAGACCGTCGGCGTCATGCGCGGCACGGCCCGGTCGGCAACCAAGGCGTCGGCCAACCGCCCGGCGCCGGCATCAGGAGGGAAGTAGAGTGGAAAATGAACAAGTAGTGCCGAAGCCGGAGCCCCCGGTTCCGAAGACGGAACCGACAGCGCCGAAGCCGGCCCCGAAGCCGGAAGCATCCGCCCCGAAAGCGGACGCGCCGGTGGGGGCGCCGGCCGATGCGGCGGCCCGGCGCATGCGCCGGACCGCGCCGGCCCACGCCGTCGTGCACGTGCGCGCGACGTTCAACAACACGATCGTGACGATCACGGATGCCTCGGGCAAGGTGATCGCGTGGTCCTCGGCCGGGTCGGTCGGGTTCAAGGGCGCCCGCAAGGGCACGCCGTTCGCCGCCCAGCTCGCGGCCGAGACCGCGGCCAAGAAGGCGCTGGACTCGGGCGTGAAGGAAGTTTCCATCCTGGTCAAGGGACCGGGCGTGGGCCGGGAAGCGGCGATGCGCGCGATCCAGGCCGCGGGTCTCGAGATCTCCCTGATCAAGGACGTGACCCCGATCCCGCACAACGGCTGTCGGCCGCCGAAGCGGCGGAGGGTGTAGGGTCATGTCACGAATCCTCGGAGCCAAGTGCCGGCTGTGCCGGCGGGAGAGCATGAAACTGTTCCTGAAGGGCGCGCGGTGTGCGACGGCGAAGTGCGCGATCGAGCGGCGCCAGTCGGTGCCCGGAATGCACCAGGAACGGCGGCGGAAGCAGGAAGGCTACGTGATCCAGCTTCGCGAGAAGCAGCGCATGAAGCGCCTTTACGGGGTACTCGAGGGTCCCTTCGTGCGGATCCTCGACCGGGCGGGCCGGGAGGCGGGGAACACGTCCGAGAACCTCCTGCGACTGCTCGAGTGCCGTCTGGACAACGTCGTGACGCGGATGGGCTTCGCGCCCTCCCACGCGGCGGCGCGGGCCCTCGTGGGCCACGGTCACGTCCAGGTCAACGGTCATCGCGTCGACGTCGCGTCGTACGTGGTGCGGGCCGGCGACGAGGTGCGGATCGCCTCCCCGAAGGTGAAGGAGCAGGTCGAAGGGTGGGTCAAGTCCGCCCGCGACCGCGGCGCCATTCCCGGCTGGGTCGAGGTCAGCGACGGCGAGCTCAAGGGAACCGTCCGCATGCTCCCGACCCGCGATGACATCTCGATCCCCGTGGACGAGAACCTGGTGGTCACGTACTACTCGAAGTAACATCTGTCTGGGGTTTCTGGCCCCGGCGTTCCGAGTGAATGGGCGCCGGGCTGAAGGAGGAACAACGATGCGATGGAAAGAGTTCGCGATGCCGACCCGGTCGGAGTTCGATGCGGCGAGCCTGACGCCCACGTACGGCAAGTTCATCATGGAGCCGTTCGAGCGCGGGTACGCCCTGACGGTGGGGAACGCCCTGCGCCGCGCGCTGCTCTCGAGTGTCGAGGGCGCCGCGGTGACGGCCGCCCGGATCGACGGCGTGCACCACGAGTTCGGGACGATTCCCGGGGTCCTCGAGGACGTCATGGACATCCTCCTGAACCTGCGGCAGATGAAGCTGCGCGTGCACGGCGCTCCGCCCAAGACGCTGCGGCTGAGCGTGTCCGGCGAGGTGACGGTGACCGCCGCGCTCCTCGAGCCGAACCCGGAGGTGGAAATCCTGAACCCCGACCAGCATCTGGCTACGCTCACGGAGAAGAGCGCGAAACTCTCCCTCGAGGTGGACATCGACGTGGGTCGCGGTTTCGTGCCGTCCGAGCGGAACAAACGCGCGGAGGCCCCGATCGGCGTGATCCCCCTCGACTCCAGCTTCAGCCCGGTCGCCCGGGTCCGTTACGACGTCGAGAACACGCGGGTGGGACAGGTTACGGACTTCGAACGCCTGATCCTCGAGATCTGGACCGACGGCCGCGTGTCACCCGAGAAGGCTCTTGACGAGGCGGGCTTCCTCCTGCGTGAACACTTCGCCATCCTGGTCAAGGACGGGGGTGAGGTGGCGGGGGCCCAGCAGATCAAGGAGAGCGAGCGGCTGAAGGAGCTCGTCCACAAGGGGCTCGAGGAGCTCGAGCTCTCGGTGCGGGCGCTGAACTCGCTGCACAATGAGAACATCAAGACCATCGGGGACCTGGTTTCCAAGACCGACGAGGACCTGCTCCGGTTCAAGAACTTCGGACGCAAGTCGCTCGAGGAAATCAAGGCCGCCCTGGCCGCGATGGGGTTGTCGCTCGGCATGGATGTCTCCTCCTACCAGGTCTCTTCCGGGGATCCAACAGTCGAGACGGTTCCGGAGCCAGCAGTAGACGAGCCGGCAGCCGCGGCGGAACCGATGGAGCCGAAGGAGCCGGAGAAGCCGTGAAACACCGCCGGTCGCACCGCCGCTTCAACCGGACTACCGAGCATCGTCTCCGGATGCTCCAGCACCTCTCTGAGGGGCTTTTCCGCAACTGGATGATCGTGACGACCGTGGAGAAGGCGAAAGAGGCCCGGGCCTTCGCGGAGCCGCTCATCACGCTGGCGCGCAAGGGAGATCCCCAGTCCCAGCGGCAGGTCCAGCGGACCATCCACGACAAGATGGCGTACAAGGCCCTCTTCGAGAAGCTGGGGCCCCACTTCGCGGAGCGGGCGGGCGGCTATACGCGGATCGTGCGCCTGGGTCGCCGTCCCGGAGACGGGGCCGAAGTCGCCGTCCTCGAGCTCGTCGACCGCGAGAAGCTCGGCCCCCCGCCGGGGAAGCCTGTCATCAAGAAGGCGGCCAAAGAGCAGGCGGGGGCCGCCGCCAAGTAACGGAATCCACTTGAGCCGGATCGAGGCCGTTCGGGGGACGCAGGACCTTCTCCCCGAGGACACGGCCCGCTGGCAGGAAGCCGAACGAAGGATCCGTGATGTCCTGACCCGGTACGGGTTCGGGGAGATCCGGACCCCCGTCTTCGAGCATGCCGAGCTCTTCCGCCGCTCACTCGGGCTGGGCTCCGACGTGGTCGCCAAGGAGATGTACGAGTTCACGGACAAGGGCGACCGTCAGCTCGCCCTGCGGCCGGAAGGTACCGCGTCCGTCGTCCGCGCTTTCATCGAGCACTCCCTCCCCCAGAAGGGCGGTCGCCACAAGCTCTACTACGTGTGTCCCGTTTTCCGGTACGACCGCCCGCAGAAGGGGCGGTTCCGCGAGCACCACCAGGTGGGCGTCGAGGTGTTCGGGAATCCCGCGCCGTCGCAGGACGTCGAAGTCATGGACCTGGGCGACGCGATCCTCGGCGCGCTCGGCGTGAGCGGCTTTGAGCGGCGGATCAACAGCAACGGCGATCCGGCCTGCCGGCCGGCGTACGAAGCCGCCCTGCGCGCTTTCGTCGAGGGGCGGAAGGACCGGTTCTGCAAGGACTGCGCGGGTTACCGGCTCGAGCACAACGTTCTGCGGGTCCTCGACTGCAAAGTCGAGGCGTGCCGCGCCGCTACGGCGGACGCGCCGAAGCTCGTGGACCATCTCTGCGACGCCTGCCGGGCTCACCACGAGACCGTCCTTGCCCATTTGAGGACGCTCGGGCTGGACGTCGTGCCCGACCCGCGGCTGGTGCGGGGCCTCGATTACTACACGCGCACGTGCTTCGAGTATGTGCCGAAGGATGCCGGCCAGCAGGGGACCCTGCTGGGCGGGGGGCGTTACGACGGGCTGGTGGAACTCCTCGGCGGCCCACCGACGCCGGGCGTCGGGTTTGGCATGGGTCTCGAGCGGGTACTCGACGCGGCTCCCCGTGAGCCCGCGGCGCCGTCACTCGCTGCCTTCGTGCTGTCGACGAGCGTCGACGCGTACCCGCGCGCGTTCCGGCTGGCGCAGGCGCTTCGGCGGGCGGGGGTCGCGTGCGAGCTCGGGCAGGAGGGCAAGAGCCTCAACAGCCAGTTGCGGGCGTCGGGTTCTTCCGGCGCCGGCTGGGCCGTGTTTGTCGCGCCGGGAACCGGCTCCGTCGGGCTCAAGAACCTTGCCACGCACGTCCAGGAGGACGTCGCCGAAGGCGAGGTGGCTGGGCGGCTGGCTCCGGCCAAGCCCTGAACCCCGACCCCCCCAAGGGATGCTAGGCTAGTTCCCATGTCGCTGTCCCCCGAATACCGTACCCACACGTGTGGCGAGCTCAGGGGTGCCCAGGCGGGCACCGCGGTCCGCCTGTCCGGCTGGCTGCACAACCGGCGCGACCTGGGCGGGGTACTCTTCCTCGACCTGCGCGACCACTACGGGCTGGTCCAGCTAGTCGTCGCGCCGGGGTCGTCCTGCCACGGGCTACTGAGCCACCTGCCCAAGGAGTCCGTGATCCGGGTGGACGGAGCGGTGGCCCGGCGGGATCCGGCTACGGTCAACGCCGCGATCGAGACCGGCGAGATCGAGGTCCGCGTGGAGGTCTGCGAGGTGCTCAGCCGGGCCGAGGCCCTGCCGTTCAGCGTCTTCCCCGAGCAGGACACGCCCGAAGAACTGCGGCTCCAGTACAGGTACCTGGACCTGCGGCGGCCCAGGATGCACGCGAACGTCATGCTCAGGACGAAGGTCGTGGCCTTCATCCGGGACGAGATGCGGCGGCTGGGCTTCACCGAGCTGGCGACGCCCATCCTCACGAACTCCAGCCCCGAGGGGGCCCGGGACTTCCTCGTGCCGTCCCGGCTTCATCCAGGCCAGTTCTACGCCCTGCCGCAGGCGCCCCAGCAGTTCAAGCAGCTCTTCATGGTCGCGGGCTTCGACCGCTATTTCCAGATCGCGCCGTGCTTTCGGGATGAGGACAGCCGCGCCGACCGAAGCCCCGGGGAGTTCTACCAGCTCGACCTCGAGATGAGCTTCGTGACGCAGGAGGACGTCTTCGCCGTCGTGGAGACCGTCCTGCCGAACGTGTTCGGCGCGTTCGCGGGCTCCCGTGCCGTGACCCCGGCGCCGTTTCCGCGGCTCACGTACGCCGAGGCGATGGTCAAGTTCGGCACCGACAAACCAGACCTCAGGATCCCGATCGAGATGCGCGACGCGACGGAGCTTCTGGCCGGCGTGATTCCATTCTTTGGGGGCAAGCGGGTGCGGGCCCTGCCCGCCCCGGGTGGGGCGTCGAGGCCCCGGTCATTCTTCGACGGCGTCGTCGCGCGGGCCACGCAGGCCGGCGCGGACGGGCTCGGCTACCTCGCGGTGAAGCCCGGTGCCGGCTTGTCCGGTCCGCTCGCGAAGTTCATCCCTGCGGAACTCCACGGGAAGGTGCGCGAGCAGTGCGGGATCGGGGAGGGTGACGCCGCGTTCTTCTACGCCTCGGCCGACGAAGACGCCCTGCACGCGATCGTCGCGCCCCTGCGTCGCCACATCGGGGAAGGGCTGGGGCTCGCGGAGAAGGACGCGTTCCGGTTCTGCTGGATCACGGACTTCCCGATGTACGCGAAGGACCCGGAGACCCGCCAGATCGTGTTCAACCACAACCCCTTCTCGATGCCGCAGGGGGGCATGGATGCGCTCAACGCCGGGGACCCGCTGGCGGTCAAGGCCTGGCAGTACGACATCGTCTGCAACGGCATCGAGCTGTCCTCCGGCGCGATCCGGAACCACCGGTCCGACATCCTGTACCGGGCGTTCGAGATCGCCGGGTACCCGAAGGAGACCGTGGACGAGAAGTTCCCGGCGCTGGCCACCGCGTTCAAGTACGGGCCGCCGCCCCACGGCGGGATCGCGCCGGGCATCGACCGCATCGTCATGCTCCTGACGGGCGAGGAGAACCTGCGGGAAACAATAGCCTTCCCGCTGAATCAGAAGGCGCAGGACCTCCTGATGGGCGCCCCCGGCCGGGTCACCGCCCGCCAGCTCAAGGACCTGCACATCCGGATCGTCGAGGAACCGGAGCCGGGTGCGCCGAAGTGACCGGCAAGGTCCTGTTCCCGTCCGGCCCGGCGCTCGCACTGCTCTTCGGCTACCGCGAGGAGAACCTCCGCCAGCTCGAGGTCTCGCTGGGCGTGCGCGTGATCGCCCACGGGAACGAGGTGAACGTGAAGGGACCGAAGGCGGCGGTCGGCACCGCGCTGCGGGTCCTGGATCGCCTGCGCTCGGCGACCGCGCCGGTCACACCGGAGACGATCCGGGCGCTCGCCGGAGGCCGGGGGCACGTGGCGCCGGTGGCGCGCCCCGGGAGCCCGGCCGACCTGTCGATCCGGACGCCCCGGCAGATCATCCAGCCGCGGGGCGAGCACCAGGCCGAGTACGTCCGCGCGATCCGGGCTTGCGACGTCGTGTTCGGGGTCGGGCCGGCGGGGACCGGAAAGACCTACCTCGCCGTGGGCTGCGCGCTCCAGGCCTACGCCGCCCAGACGGCCGACCGGATCATCCTCGTACGGCCGGTCGTGGAGGCGGGGGAGCGGCTCGGGTTCCTCCCCGGCGACGTCCAGGAGAAGGTCAACCCCTACATGCGACCCCTCTACGACGCGCTCTCGGACATGCTGGAGCCCGTCACGCTGCGCCGGTTGCTGCAGCAGGAAACGATCGAGATAGCGCCGCTCGCGTACATGCGCGGCCGGACGTTGAACAAGGCCTTCATCATCCTGGACGAGGCCCAGAACACGACGACGGAGCAGATGAAGATGTTCCTTACCCGCCTCGGCGTGGGGTCCCGCGTTGTCGTGACCGGCGACGTCACCCAGATCGACCTGCCCAAGGACCTGCCCTCCGGGCTCGTCCACGCCGTGGACCTGCTGGAGAAGGTGGAGGGCCTTTCGATCGTGCGATTCACGCCCGCCGACGTCGTCCGGCACGAACTCGTCCAGCGGATCCTGACGGCGTACGAAGGCGATGGGGGCGCGCGGTATGCGGGGACCGGCGGCCACGCGAAGCCGCGTCCGCGCGGGTGAGCCGCGCGGAGGGAGCCATCGAGGTCTGCGGTTTCGACGGGGACCCGGCTGGCCGTGAGGTCGATCGCGCGGTTCGCGCGGCCCGGCGCATCCTCAGGTGCGAGCGGCTGGGGGTGAGTGTCTGCGCCGTGTCAACCGCCGAGTCCGGGCGGCTGAACCGCGCATGGCGGCGTCACCGGGGTCCCGCCGACGTGCTGTCGTTCGCCGCGCCGGGGGACGAGCCGGGCGGCGAGCTGGGCGAGGTGTACGTCTGCCCCCCGCTCGTCCGCCGCCGGTCGCGGCGCCTGGGCCTGCCGTACCGCCGCTGGCTCGCCGAACTTGTCGTGCACGGCATGCTGCACCTCATGGGGTTCCACCACGGGGATCCGGCGGCGGCGGACCTCATGGGGGCCGTACAGCGGGCGCTCGTGGCGCGGGGTCCGCGTGCATAACGTGGCCGGGGGCTGGATGGAATCCCCCGTGTGGCTGATTGCGGGCCTGGTTGCCATCCCCGCGCTGATCTTCGCCAACGCCCTCTTCGTGGCGGCGGAGTTCGCCCTCGTGTCGGTGCGGCGAACCAGGGTCAAGGAGCTGGTGGCGCAGGGGGTGCGTGGGGCGCGTCGCCTCGACGCCATGGTGGCGGAGCTGGACCGCTACATCGCCGCCACCCAGCTCGGGATCACGCTCGCGTCCATCGGGCTTGGGTGGCTCGGCGAGCCTGCGCTGGCGGGATTGATGCTTCCCATCCTGGGCGTGTTCGGTCCCGTGCTCTCGGGCATCGCGGCGCATTCCATTGCGTTCGCCCTTTCCTTCCTCCTGATCTCGTTTCTGCACGTCGTGCTGGGGGAACTGGCTCCCAAGACCGTGGCCCTCCAGGTGCCGGATCGCGTCGGCCTGTGGGTGGTGCGCCCGCTCATGCTCTTCGAGCGGGTGTTTCGCCCCTTCATCTGGCTGCTCAACCGCGCGGGTGCGATGGTCGTCGGGCTCTTCGGATTCAGCGTGACCGGCGGGATCAGCGGACAGGTCCACTCCCTGAATGAGCTGGGTCTTCTGGTGAAGGCGTCCGAGGAGGGTGGGGTGCTCGAGCGCCAGGAGCGCGAGATGATGCAGGGCATTCTCGCGATCGGGGACCTCACCGTGCGCCAGGTGATGACGCCGCGGGAGGACATCGTGAGCGTGCGGCAGGGGGACAGCGTGGACAGGATCCTGCAGGCGGCGCTCGAGAGCGGATATTCCCGCCTGCCCGTGATCGGGAGCGGTCCAGACGACGTGGTGGGCGTCCTGCACACGAAGGATCTGCTCCACCTCCTGGCCGAGGGCGAGCGGGATCTCGTCGTGTTCCAGGACGTCATGCGACAGCCCCAGTTCGTGCGGACGGGCACCCGGGTGCTGGACCTCCTGCGGGACTTCCAGCGCGGGGAACAGCACGTCGCCTTCGTCATCGACGACTTCGGGGAGCTGGCCGGGCTGGTCACGATCGAGGACCTGCTGGAGGAGATCGTGGGCGAGATCCGGGACGAGTTCGACCTTACGGAACGCCTGATGAAGCTCGACCGGGAGGGCAACTACCTCGCCTCGGGGCGGGCGGAGGCGCGGGCCTGCCTGCACCTCCTCGGGGTGGCAACCCCGGTGTGGGCCGGCGGATCGCTGGGCGAGTTCCTGCGCACCCAGGCCGGCCACCCCCTGGCGGCGGGCGAGCGCGTGCCGCACGCCGGGCTGATCTTCGCCGTGCTCGAGGTCGATCCTGCCGGCCTGCCCCTCCGGGTCAGGATCGAGAAGACCGGCCGCGCCGGGTAAAGCCCGCGTGTTACAATGCGCCCCATGAGACTTATCGCCGCCTTGGGGCTGACCATGGGTCTGTCGGCCCTGGTTCCGGCCGGGACGGGCGCCGCGGAGCCCGCCGCTGCGGCTGGACCCCGGATCACGGTTGACGAGGTGGACTACCAGTTCGGCCAGGTACCGCAGGATCGTGCGGTGGAGCACGTGTTCAAGGTCCTGAATACGGGCACGAAGCCGCTCGTGATCACCCGCGTCTCGACCTCCTGCGGGTGCACGGCCGCCATGATGGAATCTTCCGTGATCGATCCCGGGCAGACCGGCCGCCTCCGCGTCTCGTTCAACCCCCATGGCCAGAAGCAATCCGTGACCCGCACCGTCACGATCCACTCGAACGATCCGGAGCGGCCGACCCTGCCGATCAAGATCTCGGCCCAGGTGGCCGTGCCGGGGGAGTCGACCAAGGCGCCGGCGCCCGTGAAGCGGGCGCATCCGCCCGAGGCCAAGCTGGAGTTGAAGGCGGCCTGCCTCAAGTGCCACGGGCCGGGATCGCCGTCCCAGAAGGGCGCGAAGCTCTTCGCATCGGCCTGCTCGGCCTGTCACGGCGCCTCGGGCCAGGGGATCGCGATCGACCGGGAGATCATCGGTCCTCCCCTGCGGCTGGTCTCGACGACCGTGAAGACGCCGGCCGGCATCACGCAGGTGATCGCGGCGGGGACCGGTCATCCCCGGATGCCGGGCTACGCGAAAGCCTACGGCGGACCGCTCACCGACGCCCAGGTCGCCTCCCTCGTCGACCTGATCATCAAGGGCTTCCCGGCCAGGTAGCGCGCCCCTGAGCCATACAGGCCGCCTCCTCCTCGCCTGCGGGTGGGTCCTCTGGGCCCCGCCGGGCTTCGCCGCGTCCGAGCCCGACCTCCCGCTTGCGACCGACGAAGCCCCGGCGGCTGAGCCTGCCCCGGTCCAACCTGCCGCGGCTCCTGCACCGGCAACGGTGACGCCGAAAGCTCCGACTGCCACGAAGCCGGTGGCAACGTCGAAGACGACGCCGATGACCGCGACAACCACCGGGAAGCCGGCGAATCAGCCCGTGGCGCGAGTGGCAGCGGATCGCGCCGGCTCGGCGACCACCGGGGTCCCGTCGGGGACGGACGAGACCTCCGGCATGCCTATCCAGGAGCGGATCGTCCGCTCCATCCAGATCGAGGGGACCGTGAACGTGAAACCCTCGGACATCTCGGCGCGGCTCAAGACCCGGATCGGGACACTGGCCACCCGCGAGGGGCTCCGCGAGGATCTCAGGGCGATCTGGGAGATGGGGTTGTTCGACGACGTCACCGTGGAGATGACGGACGTCGAGGGCGGGGCCCGGGTGACGTTCGTGGTCAAGGAAAGGCCGATCGTGCGGGCGGTCCGGTACGTCGGCGCCCGCGAGTTCGGGGACAAGGATCTCAAGGAGAAGGTCACGGTCAAGGAGGGGGAGTGCTACGATCCCGTGCGCGTGCACGACAGCGAGGACCGCCTCCTGCGCGGGTACCGGGAGAAGGGGTACCCCGACGCGACGGTTCGGAGCGAGCTCGTGCCCGCGGAGAAGGAACGGGGCAAGATGGACCTCGTCATCACCGTGAACGAAGGCAAGAAGATGCACGTGGAGAAGATCCTTTTCACGGGCAACAAGACCTTCCCTGACAGCGCGCTCCGCAAGGTGCTCAAGAACAAGGAAGCGGCCTTTTTTTTCCAGAGCGGACTGTACCTCAAGGACGAGTTGGAGGGGGACAAGGGGCGCCTGCTCGAGTACTACAAGGACGAGGGCTACCAGAAGGCCCGCGTCATCTCGGTGGAGGTCCTGCCGGGCGCCAAGCCCGAGAAGGTGATCCTCAAGTTCACGGTCGTGGAGGGGGTGCCCTACACGGTCAAGTCGATCCGGCTCGACGGGAACGCGATGTTCACGGAGGCCGAGCTGAAGGACAAGCTCGATCTCGAGCCGGGCGCCAAGCTGTCCCAGCGCAGGCTGGACGCCGGGATCGCGGGAATGCGGGAAATGTACACCAGCCGGGGGTACATATACGCCAACATCATCCCCGACTTCGTCTTCGACGACGCCAAGGGGGAGGCCGACGTCGTGCTCCGGTTCCACGAGGGCGACCAGGCCATCGTCGACCGGATCCTGATCCGGGGTAACGAGGAGACGAAGGAGAAGATCATCCTGCGCGAGCTCGAGCCGGGCCTCGAGCCGGGCAAGACCTTCGACACGAAGCTCATCCGGCGCAGCCAGGAGAACATATACAACCTGGGCTTCTTCGAGGACGTCCGGGTCTACACCGAGCCGTCGTTCAAGGCGGGACGCGAGAACCTGATCTTCGAGGTCAAGGAGCGCCAGACGGGAACCGTCAGCCTCGGCGGCGGCTACAGCTCGCAGTACGGCTTCGTGGGCTTCCTCCAGCTCACGAAGGCGAACCTGTTCGGGCTCGGCATCCGGATCAGCGCGGAGTGGGAGATCGGGCAGAAGCGCCGGAACCTCCAGCTCGACTACTTCGACCCCTGGTTCCTCGACACGAAGATTTCGCTGGGGCTGGGCTTCTGGGATACGAACCGGGAGCTCCCGAACACGTTCGAGGACCAGTCCACGGGCGGGTCGATGGAGTTCGGCTACCGGTTCCCGAACAAGCGCTGGAAGGTCGCGCTGGGATACAAATACGAGGTTCACAAGGTCAGCCCGCTGCCGGGACAGACGGAGGCGGATCTCGTCGCCCTCGGGGTGTCCCCGAAGGCCCAGGCCACGAGCTCGCCGAGCATGACGGTGACCTACGACACGCGGGACAACATCTTCGACCCGCTCTCCGGTGTGTGGCAGCGGCTGGTGGGGCAGGTCGCGGGCGGCCCGTGGCCGGGCGCGGGGATGAAGTTCCTGGGCGGCGACACGAAGTTCTACAAGGTCACGTACGACGTGAGCTACTTCCAGCCCTCGCCCGTGAAGCTCCTCCTGCGGCCGAGCCTGGCCCTGCACGGACTCGTGGGCCGCGGGTGGGGATTCGACGGCCAGGACGTGCCCATATTCGAGCGGTTCTTCCTCGGCGGGACCGACTCGATCCGGGGCTACCCGGAACGGGAGCTGGGGCCGAGGGCGGCGGACTCGCAGGGCATCCTGCGGCCGACGGGCGGACGCGCGGAGGTCCAGTTCAACGCCGAGGTCAAGTGGCCCCTCGTCTCGCGCGTCCTCACCATCGCCGCGCCGTTCTACGATGCGGGCTACACGTGGCCGGACTTCCCGATGACGCAGCAGGGCTTCAAGGACCGGTTCAACTCGCTCGCGACGAGCGCGGGGTTCGGCATTCGGCTCACGGTGCCCGGCACGATCATCGTGATCCGGCTCGACTACGGCTGGGGGCTCACGAAAGAGTACAACCCCCCGCCGAACGGCAAGCTCCACTTCAACATCGGCAATATTTTCTAAGCCGTAGAACGCTAGGGTTTTGCAGACGACAACGGAAAGGTGCTTAGGGCTGCATGGGCTGTATCCGGCTCGTGCAGCCCTTGTGTTTGTGGCGGGACGACCGCGAGGCCGTCGGCCAGCTGAGGACACCCGGGGCCACGACGCGTCGGGGGTGTAGGGTTCAATGTAGGGTCCACAGTGTTTACCCGCCGGGGGCGGGGCCTACGCCTTGGGGCGCGCGCGCCCACCCCAACCCCGGGTAAACGACCCCCACGAGCCACGACGGGACACTAACGGTACGTCTGGGGGGTGACGACTGGCCGGGGCGTCGGGAAGCAGCCTACCTTCCGTCATTCCCATTGGATTCTGGATGTGTCGGCAGGTGCGGGGGCTTCGAACGGGGCTGCGATAAGGGCGCGCGATCCGGCGCGGTTGTGGTACCCTCTGAAGAGGAGACACAAGGAATCCATGAGCGTTCAAGTGACGATATCGCTGCCGGATTCGGCATTTTCCGCCATGCGGCGGCGGCCGAAGGATCTCGCGCGCGACATGAAGGTGGCGGCGGCCGCCAAGTGGTTCGAGGCCGGTATGCTGTCGCAGGCCAAGGCGACCGAGCTGGCCGGCCTGAGCCGGGTGGAGTTCCTCGAGGCCCTCAACCGGCTCAAGGTCAGCCCCTTCCAGTATGAGCCGGGGGATCTTGCCAGGGAGATGAATGCGTAAGGGCTGTGACGGGTCGTGAGGCTGCGGTGAGGTTCGTCGGGAGGACTGGAACGCGGTGGCGTCGCTGAAGACGACCAGGTACTTCGAAGAACAGGTTCTGCGGAAGCGCCCCTATCTGCGAAAGGAGTACTGCCAGCGGGCCATTCAGCAGCCATTGCGCAGGGAAGTCCAGCAGGATGGCCGTATTCGGCACTGGACATTCATCTCCGAGATCGGCAAGCATATACGTGTGGTCACGCTGGAGGATGGGGAGACGGTGCACAATGCCTTCGCTGACCGCGACTTCAAGGGGGTGGGACGATGACCTTCAACTACTACGCGGAAACGGATTCGCTCTACATTGATTTGTCGGAGCGAGCCAGCGCAACGACCGTGGATGTCGCCCCCGGAGTCGCCGTGGACTTTGACGAGAATGGACTGATCGTCGGCATCGACATCGACCATGCAAGCAAGATCGTCGACCTTACGCGCATAGAGGCTCAGGCCCTTCCCCAGGGGCTCGTTCCCGCGAAGCCGCTGGCCTAGCGGCCCTTGCGCTGGCGGGCAGGGAAATGAAGGATGCAGGGGAAGTCGGGCGCCGACACGCGGAGGCTCGAGACCGGTACGCCGCCGAGATGGGCGTCGACACCGACGCCGCCCTCGCCGCGCTCGCCCGCCTCCCGCTCTCGATTCACTGTTGGCAGGGCGACGACGTGGGCGGGTTCGAGCGGGCGGGCGCGACGCTCGACGGCGGCGGCGGGCTCGCGGTAACCGGCAACTATCCCGGCCGCGCGCGGACGCCGGACGAGCTCCGGGCCGACCTCGACCGCGCGCTCTCGCTGATCCCGGGTCCGCACCGGGTCAACCTCCACGCCATGTACGGCGAGTTCGGAGGGAAGGCCGTTGACCGTGACGCCATCAGCCCCGAGCATTTCGCGGGCTGGATCGCGTGGGCGAAGGCGAAGAAGTACGGGCTCGACTTCAACGCCACCTGCTTCTCCCACCCGGAGGCGGCCGACGGGTTCACGCTCGCGAACGCCGATCCCAAGATACGTGCCTTCTGGGTCGAGCACGTGCGCCGTTGCCGGACGATCGGGGCCGCGATGGGGCGCGAGCTGGGGAGCGCGTGTGTGCACAACCTCTGGATTCCGGATGGGAGCAAGGATCATCCCGCGGACCGGTTTCAGCGGCGGGCCTGGTTGAAGGAATCACTCGACGCGATCTACGCGGACCGCCAGGACGCGAAGCTCCTGGTCGATGCGATCGAGGGCAAGCTCTTCGGCATCGGCTCCGAGGCCTTCGTTGTGGGGTCGCACGAGTTCTACCTCGCCTACGCGCTCCAGCACGGCCTCCTGCCGACCCTCGACCTAGGGCATTACCATCCGACGGAGTCCGTGGCGGACAAGATCTCGGCCGTCCTCCAATTCTCTCCGAAGGTGCTCCTGCACCTGAGCCGCGGTGTGCGGTGGGACAGCGACCACGTGGTCGTGTTGAACGACGAGATCCGGGCCGTCATGGAGGAAGTCGTACGCGCGCGGGCACTGGACCGCGTCGTGCTCGCGCTCGACTACTTCGACGCGAGTCTCAATCGAGTGGGCGCCTGGGTGACCGGAGCAAGGGCCGTCCAGCAGGGCCTCCTGCTGGCGCTCCTCGAGCCCGGAGCTCGCATTCGTGAGTGCGAGGCCGCTGGCGACATGTTCGGCCGGCTCGCGCTCCTCGAAACGGCCAAAACGATGCCGTTTGGGGCCGTCTGGGACCGCCATTGCGAGCTTCAGGGTGTCCCCGCGGGCCAGGACTGGATTGCGGCCATCCGCACCTACGAACGGGAGATCCTCAGCCGCCGAGGCTGAGCCTCTGCCCGTAAGCGGGGGAGCGCTGCAAAATCGAGCAGGACACCCCTTTCGGGCCACGAAATGAGCCTCCAGCAAGCTTTTCGGTTCCGGGGGGGCCTTGCGGGATGGCCAAACGCGTGGTTCCATTCAACAAGGAGGGCCAGGCCACCTGCCGGGGGAGCCCTCGCAAAACGCGCTGTTCGACGGAGGCGCCTTGATAATGGTTTTCGTAGCTGTTTTACAGAACCGATTGACGGTTGCTACAATTTCTCGAAGGGGAAGGAGTCTCGACCACAGCGCGAGATGGCTACAGAAGTGATCTACACCATCAAGGAAGCCGCCCGGAAGCTCCACCTCCACGAGCAGACGCTCCGGAATTGGGAGCGCGCCGGGATCATCAAGCTTCAGCGCTTCGGGAAGAACCGCTCCCGGCTCTTCCGTCCCGCCGACCTCGAACGGTGCCGGTGGATCCAGCGGTACTCGGGTCGCGGGATCAGCCTGCGCGGGGTCAAGGCCCTGCTCGTCATGAACCGCCAGTTGAACGGAGGGCATACATGATCGACCGGCTCTTCTCCTCGACCTCGATGTCCGTCATCACCAACGCGCTGGCCGCCTCGCGGCTCCAGGCGGAGGTGACGGCGCACAACCTGGCGAACGTGGACACCCCGGGGTTCAAGCGGACCGAGGTCTTGTTCTCCGACCGGCTCGCGGCCGCGCTCCGGGCGCAGGGCGGCGCCCGTGACGCGCTCTCCGGCGCGGTGACGGACCCCAAACACATCGCGATCGGGGACGTCCCGCGGCTCGAGGACGTGCAGGCGGGCACCGTCGTCCGAGCGGAGACGTCGCTGCGGCCGGACGGGAACAACGTGGATCTGGATGCCGAGATGGTCAAACTAACCGAGAACACGGTGCTCTACCAGTCGCTGGCGCAGATCGTGCGCATGCAACTGGCGCAACTGCGCACCGCGATCACAGGAGCGTAACGCATGGAACTGTTCCGCACGATGGCGATCTCGGGATCGGCGCTCACCGCCGAGCGGCTGCGGCTCGACGTGATCGCGAACAACCTCGCGAACGTGAACACGACGCGGACCGCCGAGGGCGGCCCCTACCGCCGGCAGGAAGTCGTGTTCGCGCCGCGGGGCGAGCAGGTGCAGTGGATGTATCCGGGCATCGAATCCGACCCGCCGTTCCGCGGGCGCGGTGTCCGGGTGGTGGGAATCCAGGGGGATCCCTCCGCTTTCAAGCGCGTATACGATCCGGGGCATCCGGACGCGGACGCGACGGGGTATGTTTCGATGCCTAACGTGAACGTGGTGACGGAAATGGTTGATCTCATGGCGGCCACCCGCGCCTACGAGGCGAACGTGGCGGCGATTGGCGCGGCCAAGGCCATGGCGACAAGCGCGCTCGACATCGGGCGCTGAAGGAGGAATAGACAAGATGGAAATCAATCCGATTCGACCGGCCGACCTCGCAGGCGCTCTCGCACCGAGTGCGGTCACGGGTGCGGACGCCGCGCAAAGCGCCGGGTCCGTGAGTTTCAAGTCCCTGCTGGGCGACGCGCTCGCGCAAGTGAACCAGTTGCAGCAGAACGCCGACACGGCGTCCGTGCGGCTGGCCGCCGGCGAGAACGTCGGTATCGACGAAGTCATGCTGGCGATGCAGAAGGCGGAGTTGGCGCTCCAGCTCACGTCCTCGATCCGCAACAAGCTCGTCGAGGCGTACCAGGACGTGACGAGGATGCAGATCTGATGGGGAGCCGGGGGTAACACGCGATGAGCGAGTATCTGCGGCAGATGCTGGAGCGGTTCCGGGAGCTGTGGGGGCGCTTGACGCCCCTGCAGAAGGCGGTCGTGACCGTCGTGCCCGTGGTGCTGTTCGTCGTGCTGGCGTTCCTCCTGGCGGCGGTATCGCGTCCGCCCGAGGCCTACGGCGTCCTTTTCGCGGAACTGCCGCGCGAGGATGCCTCGGCCATCGTCTCGAGGCTCAAGTCCGCGGGGGTGCCGTACCGCCTCAAGGACGACGGGGCCACGATCGAGGTGCCGATCAAGGATGTCTACGATCTTCGGTTGTCCGTCGCGAGCGCGGGGCTCCCCAAGGGGCCCGGTGTCGGGTTCGAGCTGTTCGACAAGACGCAGGTGCTCGGGACGACGGACGCCCAGCAGCGGGTCGCGTGGCAGCGGGCCCTGCAGGGGGAGCTCACGCGCACGATCATGTCCCTCAGCGAGATCCGGAGCGCCAAGGTAAACCTGGCGCTGCCGCAGCCCTCGCTCTACAGCGACAAGGCGCAGGACGCCACGGCGTCCGTGCTCCTCGATCTCAAGCGGGGGTACAAGCTGGAACCCGGCCAGGTCCGGGGCATCATTCACCTCGTCGCCATGGGCGTCGAGGGGCTCAAGCCCCAGAACGTCAAGGTCGTCGACGTCTTCGGCAACGTCCTCTCGGACCTCGTCCGCGACGAACTGCTGGAGGAGGCGAACCCCGAGGCGACGACCAGCCAGCTCTCGCGGCAGGCCAAGCTCGCGCAGGGCCAACTCGCGGTGCAGGCGGCCGTCGAGCGGGACCTCGAGCGCCGGGTCCGGGACATCCTGACCAAGGTGCTCGGCGAGGGCCGGGCCGAGGTCAAGGTGACCGCGGAGCTGAACTTCGACCAGGTCAGGTCCACGAGCAAGAGCTTCGAGCCCGTGGTCGGCCCTGTCGGCATCGCGCGCAGCACCCAGCACAAGACCGAGACCTACACGGGTGTGGGCGGCATCCCGGGCGGCGTTCCCGGCGTCGAGAGCAACATCCCCGGGTACCAGGCGGTCGTGGGCGGCAACCTGTCCTATGCCAAGAACGAGGACACCAGGAACTACGAGATCAACGAGAAGGTCGAGGAAGTGATCAAGGCGCCGGGGGCGATCAAGCGGCTCTCGATCGCGGTCTTCGTGGACAACGTGCAAGTGCAGCAGAAGACCGCGATCGAGCGGGCCGTCGCGGCCGCGGTCGGGCTGGACCCGGTGCGCGGTGACCAGGTGGCCGTCGAGAATTTGCCGTTCGACAAGACCCTCATGGATCAAATCGCGGCCGAGCGGTCGGCTGTCGACCGGAAGGAGCAGGAACAGGTGTGGCTGGACGTGGCGAAATTCGGGACGATCGTGGGGGTGGTGCTGCTGACGCTCGTCTTCGTGCGCGCGCTCGTGCGCCCGAGGATCGTGCGGGAACGCGTGCTGGTGGAAGTCGCCGGCGCGCCCATCGTGGAAGAGGTGGCGCCGGCCGCGCCGCCGCCACCTCCTCCGCCGCCTCCTCCGTCCGAGGAGATCGCGCCGCCGCCGCCCCTGCTCATGGAGCCCGAGCCCACGGCGGCCCTCGAGCGCCAGCGCCGCCAGCAGATCCGCCAGCACGTCACCAGAATGGCCCGGCAGCGGCCCGAAATGATCGCGTCCATCATCAAGCGGTGGATCCTGGAGGAGAAGCGGTGACGGACCCGATGCCCGCCGCGCCCGGGGCCGCAGCGGCCCATGACATATCGGCGGACGCCGATATGTCCGCCGACCTGTTGATGGCGTTGCTGGGCGAAGACGGAGCTATGGCCGCGTTGGCGGCGGAAGGCCCGGCCGATCCGGCCGCGGCCTTCACGGCGGGCAAGAAGGAGATTCGTTCGCGCGTCAAGCAGCTCGCGGCCGAGCGGCCCGAGTTCCTGGCGAAGATCATCACGCATTGGCTCAAAGAAGAACGCTTCAAGGGGAGGTGAGGACACCATGGCTGGGATGAGTGCGGAACAGAAGGCGGCGATCCTGATGGTGGCGCTGGGCCCGGACCTGTCGTCGCAGGTGCTCAAGCACCTGAAGGAAGAGACGGTCGAGCAGTTGACGCTCCAGATCGCGAACATGCGCAAGATCACGCCGGCGGAAAAAGAGATCGTGATGGAGGACTGCTACCAGATGTCGCTGGCCGAGGATGCCCTCGTCCAGGGCGGCGTCGACTACGCCCGGGACCTCCTCGAGAAGAGCGTCGGGTCGCACAAGGCGATCGAGATCCTGAACCGGCTGCAGGGGGCCCTCCAGACCGTCCCGTTCGACTTCATCAAGCGGGCGGATCCCCACCAGCTCCTGACCTTCATCCAGAACGAGGGGCCGCAGACGATTTCCCTGATCCTGGCGCACCTGTCGCCGGACCACGCGGCGAACGTCCTGCGCCAGCTTCCGGCCGAGGTCCAGATCGACGTGACGCGCCGGATCGCGGTCATGGAACGCGCGACCCCGGACGTCATCATGGAGGTCGAGCGCGTCCTCGAGCGCAAGATCTCGAGCGTATTCACGCAGGAGTACGCGGCGGCCGGCGGCGTGCGCGCCGTCGCCGAGATCATGAACCGGATGGACCGCTCGACGGAGAAGGCCGTCATGGAAAAGCTCGAGGAGGAATCCCCCGAGCTGGCCGACGACATCAAGCGGCTGATGTTCGTGTTCGACGACATCATGCTCATCGACGACCGCGCGATCCAGATGGTCCTGCGCGACGTCGATCAGAAGGACATCGTGCTGGCGCTCAAGGGCGCGAGCGACCAGGTCAAGTCCAAGATCCTGAAGAACATGTCCCAGCGCGCCCGGCAGATGGTGCTGGAGGACATGGAGGTCATGGGCCCCGTGCGGCTCAAGAACTCCGAGGAAGCCCAGCAGAAGATCGTCAATGTCATCCGCCGGCTCGAGGAAACGGGTGAAATCACCGTGGCCCGCGGCGGCGAAGCGGAGGTTCTCGTCTGATGGAGGAGAAGAAATCCCGCAAGTCTCCCGTCGTGTCGGGGGGGTCATACCGCCTCGACCGGGAACCCGTGTGGGTTCGGCCCCCGTCCGGCGTCAAGGTCGACCTGGAGGCCGGGGAGACCCAGCGCCTCGAGGACGAGAACCGGGTGGCAGCGGAGTCGGCGGAAGCTGCCGCGGCGGCTGCCGCGGCTGCCGCGATCCCGACCCCCGAGGAGCTGGCGCGGATCGAGGCGGACCGGATCCTGGCCGCGGCGCGTACGGAGGCCGAGGATCTCAAGCGCCAGGGCCGCGAGCAGGGATACGCGGACGGCCTGAAAGAGGGCATGGACCAGGGCCGCGCCGAGGGCCGTGAGGAAGGGCTCAAGGAGCTCAAGGACGCGCTCGAGCGCTGGCTCTCCATGGGGGATGCGCTCGCGGAAGCCTGGAAGGCGCGGTTCGACGGGGTTGAGACGGAGGCGACGGGGGTCGCGGTTGCCGCGGCCGAACAGCTCGTCCAGGGCCATCTCGCCCTCGCGCCCGAGGCCGTCCTCGCGGTCGTCAAGGACTGCCTGCGCCGGGCGGCGGAGGCCGACCTCGTGACCGTGCTCGTGGCCCCCAAGGACGTGGCGCTCGTGCGCGCCCACCGCGACGAGCTTGCCGGGTTGCTCAAGGGGACCGGCCGGTTCGAGATCCTCGAGGAGCCCAAGGTCGAGGCCGGGAGCTGTCTCGTGGAGACCAAGACGCAGGTCATCGACGCGACCCGGGCCACCCGGCTCGAGGGGCTCAAGGACGCCGCGCGGGAGGCCCATTCGTGAGCCTGCAGCTCGAGGAACTCACGAAGCGCGACGGGCTGAAGGCGGCCCTGCGCGAGGCCGAGGTAAGGGTCCGCGGAGCGGACCCCGTGCGCGTGAACGGCCGCGTCATTCAGGCCGTCGGGCTCGTGATCGACGGCTCCGCGCGCGTGTCCGGCCTGGGCGAGATCTGCCGCATCACGACGGGTCGCGGGAAACCCGAGATCCTGGCCGAGGTGGTCGGGTTCCGGGAAGGCCGGGTCCTGCTCATGCCGCTCGCCGACATGGCGGGCGTGGGTCCCGAGAGCGAGATCGTGCCCACCGGCCGTCCGCTCGAAGTCGCCGTGGGCCGCGGCCTGCTGGGCCGGGTGCTGGACGGACTGGGCCGGCCGCAGGACGGCCTCGGTCCCCTGCGGTGGGAAGCGAAGGCGGCCGTGCACCAGGCGCCGCCTGACGCCCTGCGCCGCCGGCGCATCCGCGAGATTCTGCCGACGGGCGTGCGCGCCATCGACGGGCTCATGACGGTGGGCCGGGGCCAGCGCATGGGGATCTTCGCCGGCAGCGGCGTGGGCAAAAGCGTCCTGCTGGGCATGATCGCGCGCTACACGCGCGCGGACGTGAACGTTATCGCGCTCGTCGGCGAGCGGGGCCGCGAGGTCCGGGACTTCATCGAGCGCGACCTCAAGGGCGGGCTCGCGCGCTCGGTCGTGATCGCGGCTACGTCCGACCAGCCCGCGCTCGTGCGCCGGCAGGCGGCCTGGGTCGCGTGCGCGATCGCCGAATACTTCCGGGACCTCGGCTTCGACGTCATGTTCATGATGGACTCGGTCACGCGGTTCGCCCAGGCCCAGCGCGAGATCGGGCTGGCCGTGGGCGAGCCGCCGACGACGCGGGGGTACACGCCCTCGGTCTTCGCGCACCTGCCGCGCCTCCTCGAGCGCGCGGGGACTTCGCCCAAGCGGGGCTCGGTCACGGGGCTCTACACTGTTCTTGTCGAGGCCGACGACATGAACGAGCCGATCGCGGACGCCGTGCGCGCGATCCTGGACGGGCACGTGGTGCTCTCCCGCGACCTCGCGGCGCAGAACCACTACCCGTCGATCGACGTCCTCCAGAGCATCTCGCGCCTCATGATCGATATCGCGCCGAAGGCCCAGCAGGACGCGGCGGGGAAGCTGCGGGAACTGCTCGCGACCTACCGGGACGCCCGGGACCTCGTGAACATCGGCGCCTACGTGAAGGGAAGCAACGGCCGTATCGACTGGGCCCTCGAGCACCTCGAACGGGTGAACGCATACCTCAAGCAGGACATGAACGAGCACACGACCTACGAGGAGACCGCGCGCCGGCTGGTCGAGCTGCTGCCCGCGGCCGGGGCCATCGTGAGCGGGAAGCCCGCGGGCGGGGGCAAGCCATGACCCGGGTGAAGCAATGATCAAGAAGTTCCAGTTCCGCCTCGAGCAGGTGTTGCGCCACCGCGCCAACCTGCTGGAGCTGAAGGAGCGGGCCCTCGCCGAGGTCCAGGCGCAGCTCGTGCGCGAGCGCCAGGTCCTGGGCGGCCTCCTCGAGCTCAAGGCCGAGGTGCTCGCCGAACTGGCGAACCTGCAGGCGGGCGAGTTCGTCCGCGAGGAGCGCGACCTCTACCAGCATTACCTCGACTGGCTCGGTGAGGAGCAGGCACGCGAGGTGCGCGCGATCTCGGACCTCGAGGCGCTCGCGGACGCGAAGCGGGCCGAGCTCGTCGGCGCCCAGCAGGATCACAAGATCGTCGAGCGCCTGAAGGAGCGCCAGCACGGCACCTACCTCCAGGATCTCGCCCGGGCGGAACAGGGCGAGCTCGACGAGGTGGCCGGCACCGCCTTCGCGCGGCTGTTGCGCGAGGCCGGCGACGTGCGGAAGGGGAACGGCTGATGATCACCGGCGCGGGGAGCAATCAGTTGCCGCCGGTCTTCGGGACCCTCCTCGGGATCCAGTCGGCCGCGGCGGAACGGCTCGTCTCGGCCCTGCCCCTGCCCGCGATCCCGGCGTTCCCGGCGGCGACGGGTATGCCGGCGGACGGAAACGGCGGGATGGCGGGGTTCTCCCAGGCCGTGCTCGGCCAGCTCGCATCCCTCCTCGCGCGATCGGGAGGTCCCGAGGTTCCGGCGGCAGTTCAAGCGATGCCGCAGGCCCAGGGCTGGACGGAACCTGCCGTCTCGACCGCACCGACCGTTCCGGCGACGGCTCCGCCATGGATTGCGCCAGGGGCGGCGCCACCCACGGCGCCGCCCCCGGGGTCCGGCCAGGCCGGAACCCCGCTGGCGGATGGGGCGCAACGTCCCGGCCAGCCCGAGATGGACCTGATCGGTTCATCGAGCGGGAAGGCACGTCCCGACGCCATCCCCCTCCCCGCACCCGTACGCGGTGTCCGCCCGGTCGGATCGCTGTTCCGGCTTGGCGAGGCGCTCTCGGCCGTGACGGCGGGCGGGCTGATGGCCAATCCGGCCACGCCGCTACTGCGGCGCGAAGTGCTCCGGGCGATGATGGGAGGCGCTCCGCTTGCCGGGCCTTTGGTGAATGCCGGCGTTCCGGCGGCAGTTCAAGTGCCGCCGACACTCGACGGCTGGTCGGAACCTGCGGCAGTTCCCGCGCTGCCGCAGGCCCAGGGCTGGACGGAACCTGCCGTCGCCACCGCTGTCGCGACGGGAACTGCCGTTTCGACTGCACCGGGTGTTCAGGCGGAAGCCGCAACTCCGCGATCCGGCGGTACCGCATCAACGGGGGAGTCCGGGTTCGACGCCCTCGTGCGGCGCGTCCGGACGATGCCGGTTCCCGAGCTCGTCGCGATGGCGCAGGTGATCATTCAGCAGGCCATCGCACCAGTCCCGGCGGAACCGGGACAGACTGCCCCCGTGCCGGTTCTTCAGGCGCCACTGCTTGCCGCTGCTCCGGCCGGATCCGGTCTCCCCGTGATGGGGGCTGAATCGCCGGAGGCCGCCGCGCTGCCCGCGCAACCCGGTGTTCGGCAGGTGCAGGTTTCCGCGCCTGCCGAGAGCGCCGAGGGGAGGCCGGGGCGGGAGGTGTCCGGGCCCATTTCGGCCGCCCCCCCGACCCATCCCGCGCACTTGCCTGCAACGTCCCCGACCGGCCCAGTCGCGTTTGCCCGTGCGGCATTCCAGGCGGCGGTTCCGGCGGCAGTTCCCGCGCCGCCGCAGGCCCCGGGCCGGACGGAGCCTGCCGATTCGACTGCCACGGAATCCGCCGTCGCGAACGGATCGGCACCCTCCGTCTCGACCCCTTCGGAACCTGCCATCTCGGCCGTACCGGCCTTGCCGGCCGGGATGACCGCCGTATTGCCGGACCTGCCCGCATTCCCCCCCCCGGCGCGAGCGGCAAGTGGAACGCCCGTGGCTGCGGTGCGGGTGCCAGAGATGTCGATGGCTGCACCGTCGGTGTCTGCTACGCCGGTGCCCGCGTTGTCGATGTCCGCGACGGTGATGCCGGGAGCCCTGACGCCCGCTATGGCGACACCCGTTGACCGGGCTGCCATCCAGGCCGGCGCCGCTCCGGCCTCCTTCTCGCCGGCCGGGGATGGGTTGGTGGTCGAGGGCGTCACCGCGGCTGTTCCTGCGGCAGTTCAAGTGCCGTTGACGCCTCAAGGCTGGTCGGAACCTGCCGTCCCGACCGCGATGGCGTCCGTTCTGCCCCAGTGGCATGCCGAGCCTGTGCGGTTCATCGAGGCCGGGTTCGCGGCTCCGGTGCCGGTGAACACGGTGGCTGGCCAGCCGGCGGCGGCCGCGATCGGCGCTCCGGTCGTGCCCGCAAGCGTTTTCTCCGACACCGGGCTTCGTTCAGTCGTTGAAAGGATTTACCCCACGGACGCCGGGCTCCCGCAGGAAACCGCCCCTGCGGTCCCGGGTCCAGTGGGTTCTCCGGTCATCCCGGGCACTCCTGCCGCTCCGGCATCCGCTGGCGGGGCGTCCGTCCTCCCGGAACGGGTTCCCACGCTCCAGGCCGGCATCCCGGCGCCTGCGGCAGTCGCCGAGGCCGCCCCGGCCGTTGCGGTGGCAACCGGCCCCGTGGCCGCGGCGGTGGCCGTCCCGGCGGCGGATCTGGCAGTACCGGCGCCCTCCGGGAACCAGGACTCCGCCATTCAGCCGGCCGGGCCGAACGCCCTGCCGGCCGGCCCGGGAGCCTCGGCTGGCCAGATTGGGGCGACGCCCGCGGCGCCCGGGACCCCCGGGGCCGTGGTCCAACCCGGCCCGGTGGCCGGGAATGCCGTTGCCGGGGGGACGGAAGTACCCGGCGGCGCGCCGGAGGCCCGGCGGCACGACGAGACCCCCGATGCCGGCCTGATCCGGGCCCAGGGGGGGCTTGCGATGGCCGGGGGGGCCTCCCGGCCGGCGGGGGCCCCGGGGACCCCCTCCCCGGCCATGGGTAATCCGGCGCTCCAGGCGGCCCTGACCCAACTGGCGGAGGAGATCCCGAGGACCCCCCCCGGCGGAATCAGGGAAATCGAGCTAAGGTTGAACTCGGAAGAGCTGGGGCGGGTGAGGGTCCGCCTGAAGCTGCTCGACACCGGCGCCGTGGCCATTGAGTTCACGACGCCGACGGAGCGGGCGGCGCAGGTGCTCAGACAGGACCTCCCGCAACTGGCGCAGACACTCGAAGGACGCGGGACGATGCTGGATCACCCGCAAGTGCTCGTGGCGCCGGTCGGACAATTCATGGGGAACGGAAGTTCGGGCCAGTCGCGGCAGGGGCCGCGGTGGTTTGAGCACCGGGCGTCGCGGCGGAATGCCGGGACGCCGGACGGGCTGGAAGGCCTGGCGGCCGTCGGCGCCTACGGGCGGCGGTGGCAGGCCGTGGACCTTCTGGCGTGAGAAAGGAGCAGGGACAATGTCATTGACAGTCGATCCGGTCGGGCTGTACGCGCAGTCGACCGGGAAGGTGACGACGGAAGCCAACGGAAGACTCGGGAAGAGCGACTTCCTGGCGATGCTGGTGGCGCAGATGAAGTACCAGGATCCCCTCAACCCGATGGACAACACGGAGATGATCGCGCAGATGGCCCAGTTCTCGCAGCTCGAGCAGTCGCTCCAGATGTCGGAGGCGTTTACCGGCATGCAGTCGATCTCGATGGTGGGGAAGGTCGTGTCCGCGACCGCCACCGACGGCTCGCTGATCACGGGGCGGGTTACGGGCGTCTCGACCGGTCAGGATCCGGTGTTGACGCTGGAGGACGGCTCTCTTGTCGCGCTAAAGGACGTTCAGCGGGTTACGGATGCGAATACTTACAGCACGATCGACTCGATCTCGATGCTCGGGCGGCGCGTCAGATTCGCGGCGGCCGATGGCACTATCGTGTCGCACCAGGTCGCGTCGGTCTCGACGGGCGCCAACCCGGTCTTGACCCTGGAAGACGGCTCCAAGATTGGCATGTGGGACATCCTGGAGGTCAGTATCTGACATGGTTGAACCACTGAATCCGGCGGGTCTGCCTCCGGTCCAGGGACCGGGGCAACCGGGAGTGGCTCGCGGGACGCGGCCGCAGGCCGCGGTCCCCGGCGCCCCGTCGTTCGCCGAGATCCTCCAGCAGCAGCTCCTGACGACGGCCGAGGGCGTCAAGTTCTCGGCACACGCGCAGGACCGTCTCCGGATGCGTTCGATCAATCTGACGCCGGGCGACATGGCCCAGATCGACGACGGCGTCCGCCGGGCGGCCGCCAAGGGCTCGCAGGAATCCCTGTTGCTCAGCAACAAGGCCGCGTTCGTAGTCAGTATCAGGAACCGCACGGTCATCACGGTGGTGGATCCGGCTCACATGAAGGAAAACGTGTTCACCAACATCGACAGTGCGGTGATTCTATGAACGGTATTGTAGGTATACACGGATCGCACTGGGGTCACCGCTGCCAGGAAGTGAAGTTCGGCTGCCGGCAGGCATTCCTCGGTGAGGCCGTGGGAGTTTCACAAGGCCGGACCCCGTTTCGGGGGGGCCTTGAACCTTTCGCCAGGTACCAGGCGGAAGCTAATCAAGGAGGTCAACCATGGCGCTGGTGAGCAGTCTGTTCACCGCGATCACTGGGATGCGCAACCACCAGACGATGTTGGATGTCATTTCCAACAACGTTGCGAACGTGAACACGATCGGATTCAAGTCCGGGCGTGTCATGTTCAGGGACTTGCTCTCCCAGACGATTGCGGGCGCAAGCGGCTACAACGGCTCGACGAACGTGGGGGGTATGAACCCCGTCCAGTCGGGCACGGGAGTGGCCGTGGCATCAGTCGATACAAGGTTCACTCAGGGAACCCTGCAGACGACGGGGATCGCCACGGACATGGCAATCAACGGAGACGGGTTCTTCATCACGAAGACCGGGACGTCCACCCTCTACACACGGGCGGGCAACTTCCGGTTCGACGGCAACGGGAACCTCGTCGATCCGAGCGGGGGCATCGTCCAGGGGTGGTCGGCAAGCTTGCCGACCTCGACCATTGGAGTGGTCGATACCCTCGGGATTCTCCAGGTCGATTCCACGAAGACGACCGAGATCGGGAACATCAGGATCCCGTCGGGGTCCACGCTTCAGGCGCACGAGACGACGCAGGTCAACCTCGTGGGCAACCTGGACGCGGGGGCGAACGCGGCGAACCTGATCAACTCGGCCGGCGTGGACGGAACCACGCAGCTCACGGCGTACGACTACACGCCGGGGACACCCAACCCCCCCGGGCCGGTGCCGACGGCTCCGACAGAGGGAGCACACCAGTACACGGTGGGGCAGACGCAGATGGCGTTCACCGTGTACGACTCGCTTGGCAACGCGCACCAGATGACGGCGACGCTGACGAACCTCAGCGGGACCCAGATTCCGGAGGCGGCGTTGGGCGAGAACTACGACAACAACACGTGGGCGTGGACGGTTGACACGGACCAAGCCGACACGACCGTGCACCTCGCGCTGGACAACTCGACCTACACGGACCCGATCACGGGGGCGTTCGTGCGGGCGTCTTCCAGCGGGCTCATCCACTTCAACACGAACGGGTCGCTGGACTGGGTTACGTACGCGGACCGGAACGCCGAGCACTTCGGCACCCGGTACGACCAGCTTGCCGCGAACGACCCGAACATTCCGGGGGGGAACGACCTGCCGACGACGGCGATGATGCCGCCGACCGCCGGGTTCGTGAACCTGCCCGAGGGCCCGAACGATACGGTGAACGATCCGCTCCTGGTGCAGAATCCGATCAACACCGCGGCGTTCAACAACGACCTCTGGGCGGACATCGCCGACCTGGATCCGCACAACTCGACGACGATCGGGTTCGAGGGTGCGACGGTTGCGGCAGGAGACTTCAGGGGGGATGCGTCCGCGTCGGTCGCGCCGTTCAGCCAGGACAGCGTCGACACCGTGGCGGGGCTGCCGCTTCTGGACGGTGCCATTGACAATGTGCCGTTCGACAACCCGGGCGTGCCCGTCATGCTCTGGATGAACGAGCCGAATATCGGGGCGATCCCCGGTGCGGGAACCGGCGACAGCGGTTCAATAACGGGCGTGGTTGGTACCGTGGCGCCGGCGACAACGCCGGCCCGGGACGCATTCGAGCTGAACAAGAACTCGATCGTCCTCGTGTACCAGAACGTTCCCGCGGGGTCGCCGGTTCCGCCGGCGTTCGACACCCCGGGCCGGCTGGTGAATCTGGACGTTGCCGGGATGCAGTCTTCGACCCAGGCGTCACCCACGCTTCTGGCGGGGAGCGGGGTCGGGAACACGATCAACTCAGTCCAGCAGTGGTACGTGCAGTCCTTCAATATCGATTGGGGGACGGTGAGCGTGATCACGCAGGCCGACTTCGACCGGGCCGACGATGCCGCCAGCATGGTTTCGGCTAACTGGGCGACCGGCGGACTTCCGACCACGCAGGGCCAGTTGAACGCTCCCGTGCCTCCCGACGGGCCAGCGACCGGGACGAACACGGAGTACGAGGAGGCGCATCTGGTTTCGCTTACGGCCTACTCGACTCCTGTCGGAACGGGCGACGGGGTCATGGACGGAGCGCACCTCGACGGCTCGAACTTCGACGGCACGGATATCACCGTTCCGGGTGGATCGGGTGCCGCCTTCGGCGACCGCGCCTCCGACCTCGAGATGCCCTGGGATCCGCGGGTGGTCCGGACTACATACGGACTGCGCGACGGGCTGACCCAGGACGCGACGGGTACTTGGAATGCGGAGCACACGATCTACACCCCCAAGTTCGCGGCCCGTATGGAGTCGCAGGACGGCTACGGGGAGGGAACCCTCTCTGGCGTCAGCGTGACGACCGACGGGACGGTGATCGGGACGTTCAATACGACGGACGGCAGCACCATTTACCAGGAGCTGGCCCGGATCGCCGTGGCGAACTTCACCAACCCGGCCGGCCTGGCCAAGGCGGGTGACACCCATTGGACGGAGACCTCGAACTCGGGGTCGGCCGTCAAGGGTGAAGCCCTGTCGCAGGGCCGCGGCGCGGTGATCAGCGGAGTGCTGGAGCAGAGCAACGTGGACCTTTCCGAGGAGCTCACGAACATGATCGTGGCTCAGCGGGGCTTCGAGGTGAACGCGCGGCTCGTGACCACCTCCGACCGGATTCTGGACACGCTGGTTAACCTGGCTCGCTAAGGCGGGTGACCAATGACGGGCCCGGGGCGCCTCATACGGCGCCCCGGGCTCCGTCTGTCCGGGGCGGGGGTTCTATCAAGGGTCTGACAACGGATTGCACAGGGGTTGAGAAATAGATGAAGCTGTGGTTGAATGTAGAATGTGGAGACACTCCGGTGATCAAGGTGACCCGGCTGGACAATCGGGAAGTGGTGGTGAATGCCGATCTCGTCGAGTTCGTGGAAGCCACGCCGGAGACGATCATCTCCACGACCACCGGCAAGAAGCTCGTGATTCGGGAGTCAGTGGACGAGGTCATCCGGCGCGCCCTGGAGTACCGGAGGCGCGCGCTACCACTGATCAAGACGGCGGCGAACGCCTCATGACGACTCGAGGGAGGACGTAAGGCAGACATGGATATCGCATCGATCGGCGGTCTGGCCATCTCGTTCGGATCCCTGCTCATCGCCGTGCTGCTCGTGGGCGGCGACGTCAGGGCGTTCTTCCATCTGGACGCCATGTTCATCATCTTCGGCGGCACGATCGGCGCCACGATGTTCTCGTTCCCGATGCCGGTCTTCATCAACGGGTTCACCAGCGTGATGCGCAACGCGTTCTTCAGCCGCGGCGAGGTCGACTATACGGGCACGATCGGCACGCTGGTCAACTTCGCGAGCAAGGCCCGTCGCGAGGGTCTGCTGGGCCTGGAAGAGGACGTCAACCAGCTCGAGGACAAGTTCCTCCAGAAGGGCATGCAGCTCGTGGTCGACGGAACCGACATCGAGCTGGTCCGCCACATCATGGAGACGGACCTCAGCTTCCTGCAGTCGCGGCACAAGCAGGGGGGCGACATCTTCACCGCGATGGGCGGCTACTCTCCGACGCTGGGCATCGTCGGCACCGTCATGGGACTCATCGACCTGCTCGCCCGCGGGCTCGACGACCCGGCGGCGATGGTCAAGGGTATCTCGACCGCGTTCGGCGCGACCCTGCTGGGCATCGGGACGGCGAACCTGGTCTGGCTGCCCCTGGCGGGCAAGCTCAAGGTCCGGAGCGAGGAGGAGATCCTCCTCCGCGAGATGATGATCGAGGGGGTCTGTTCGATCTCCGCGGGAGACAACCCGCGCATCGTGGAAGAGAAGCTCAAGGCGTTCCTGCCGCCCAAGCTGCGGGCGGTGGCCATCGCCGGCGGTGGACGCGACGAGAAGGAAGCGGCTCCTGCCGCTCCCGCCGCTGCGGCGAAGAAGTAGGTTGAATCGTCATGGCGAGGAAGAAGGGCGGCGATCATGGAGGGGGCGGCGGCCACGATGCGGCCGGCGGGATGCGATGGTTGCTGACCTACTCCGACCTCGTCACCCTGCTCCTGATCCTGTTCATCATGCTCTACTCGATGAGCAAGATCGACGCCGCGAAGTTCAAGGAGCTGGCCCAGCTCCTGCGCGCCGCGTTTGGCGGCGTGCTCACGCAGGGCCCGACGTTCCTGCAGGGCAGCGGGGACCAGCTCATTCCGGATCTCGTTCCGAGGCTCGCGGCGGCCGTCGAGGGCGCCGGGGGCGGTCGTGAGGTGGCGAAAGTGTTCCGCAACGAGCGGGGGATCGTCGTGCGCCTCATGACGGACAACGTGTTGTTCGATCCGGCGAGTACGGAGCTCAAGCCCGAGATGAAGTCGATCCTGGACGCCCTGGCGGGGCCCCTGCGCGACGCCGGGCGTCCGGTCGCGGTCGAGGGTCACACGGACGACCTCCGCATGCGCGGGGGTGGCCGGTACGTGAGCAACTGGGAGCTTTCGAGCGAGCGCGCGACCCAGGTGGTCAGGTACCTGATCGAGAAGGGTCGGGTGCCGCCGGCCTCGCTCTCCGCGGCAGGGTACGCCGAGTTTCACCCCGTCGTGCCCAACACTGGGGCAGCTTCCCGCACCCGCAACCGCCGGATCGACATCGTCATCCTCGAGGGCGTGGGCGAGAAGGCGGCTCCTGCGGGAGGGGTTCCGGCGGAAGCCGGAACCCCCGCGATCCCTGCGGCTCCATCCGCCTTGCCTGCGGTTCCGTCGGCGTCCGCGCCGCCGGCGCCGCCGGTGCCGGGTCGTGCTGCTCCGCCGCTTCCGGGAGCGCCGCCGGTTCCCTCCGCTCCGCCGCTGCCGGGGGGGAAGTAACCCGTGCCGCCGCCGGTCGCCGCCGCCCAGCAGGTCTCGCCCGAGGAGAAGCGAGCCCGGCGCGTCCTGACCTCGCTGATCACGATCAACAGCATCAGCGCCGTTCTCCTGCTGGCCTCGATCGGGGTCGGCGTCATGCTGATGATGACGAAGCTGAACGTCAGGGCCCCCAAGCCCGTCGAGGACAAGGGGAAGATGCCCGGGCCGGCGATGGTGCTGACGGACCAGGTCTACAACCTGGGCGAGATGAACCACTACGTCAAGGCCGCCATCACGGTGGAGTTGAGCACCGAGGGGCTCGAGGAGAAGGAGCTCGGCGACTTCGTCACCGAGGCGAAGGCGCGCATGCCCTTCATCGAGGACCTCGTCATCAGCGAGATGTCCGGGAAGACCTTCCGGGACGTGAGCACGCCGGAGGGGAAGGAACAGCTCAAGGAAGAGCTGAGGGTGAAGATCAACGCACTGCTGGACCGCGGCCAGGTGAAGGAAGTCATCTTCACGAGTTTCGCGGCCCAATGACCGGCTACCGGGCATGGCGACCCCAGGTTCCCGCGGAGCGCTCTACCGCCTGCTGCAGACGGCGGTCGGGCTCAGCGTCTTCGCCCTCGTCGTCCTCGCGTTCGGTTTCGCGGTCGGGACGGCCTCGGTGATGGCCAAGGTGAATCCCCAGAAGAAGAAGCCGGGCGAGGTGCCCCTGCCGGGACCGACGATCACGATCAGCGATCAGGTGTACAACCTCGGCGAGGCCAATCACTACCTCAAGGCGACGATCCTGCTGGAGCTGAACGCGGACAACCGGTCCGAGAAGCAGAACGCGTCCCTTCTGGAGGAGGTCAAGCGCCGCGAGCCGCAGATCCGCGATCTCATAATCCGGGAGGTGAGCAGCAAGACCTTCCGCGAGGTCAACTCGCCCCAGGGCAAGGAGATGCTCAAGGACGAGCTCCGGCAGAAGATCAACGGTTTGCTGACGCGGGGCGAGTTGAAGCGGATCATGTTCACGTCCTTCGCGGTGCAATGATGGAGGAAACATGGCAGCGATAAACCGGATGGCCATGATGGCCATGATCGTCAGCGCCGTGACCATGGTGCTGTTCGGAGTGATGCTGGGTCTGGGCGGTGTGGCGCTCAACGAGCGGCTGCATCCCAAGAAGCCGCCGAAGGTGCTTCAGCCCCTGCCGGGCCCGCTGGCCGTCATCCGGGACCAGGTCTACAACCTCGCGGAGCCTCTGCGTTTCGTGAAAGCCACGATCGTCTTCGAGCTGGCCACGGAGGGCAAGAGCACGAAGGAAGCCGCGGCGTTCGTCGAGGAGATGAAGAAGCGCGATTCCCAGATCCGGGACATCGTCATCCGGGTCATGAACGGGGTGACCTTCCTGGAGGTCAACTCGCCCCACGGGAAATCGACCCTGAAGGAGACCATCCGGAAGAAAGTAAACGAAGTGCTCGCGCGTGGAGAGATCAAGTCGGTCCTCTTCACGACCTTCGCGATGCAATAGGGCCCAAGGGCATGGCGGACGAGGGACAACTCAGCCAGCAGGAACTCGACGAACTGCTGGGCGCGCTCGGCGAGAAGCCGGGCGGCGCCGCGGCGGGCGACGAAGCCGCGCCGGCGGGCGCGGCCTCCCGCGGGCCGGGGAAGGCGGGGAAGGTCAAGCTCTACGACTTCCGGCGTCCCGACCGGTTCTCCAAGGACCACATCCGCACGCTTGAGATGGTTCACGATTCCTTCGCGCGCTTCCTCCAGGCTTCGTTGTCGACCTACCTGCGCAGCGTGGTCGAGGCGAAGGTGTCCAGCGTCCAGCAGATGACCTACGAGGAGTTCATCTCCTCGCTGTCCAACCCGACGAGCATCAACATCTTCACGATGGAGCCGCTCAAGGGGAATGCCGTCTTCGACGTCAACGCGGAGCTCATGTTCGCCATGATCGACCGGGTCCTGGGCGGTCCCGGGATCGTGCCGAAGAAGATCCGCGAGCTGACCGCGATCGAGATTCCCGTGGCCGAGCGAATTGTCGTGCGCGCGCTGGACAACCTCCGGGAGGCGTGGCAGAAGGTCGCGCCGATCGTGCCGAAGCTCGAGCAGCTCGAGTCCAACCCGCACTTCGTTCAGATCGCCGCGCCGAGCGAGATCGTCGCCCTGATCGCCATGGACATCAAGGTCCGCGACCAGGCCGGGCGCATGCACCTCTGCCTGCCATACGTCCTCCTGGAGCCGATCGTGCCCCGCCTCCTCGCGCGGGAGTGGATCGCGAGCGGGCAGAAGGGAGGGCCGACGTCGGAGAGCCTCCTGAACCTCAAGCGCGGCCTGGGGGACACCAACCTCCGCGTGACGGTCATCCTGGGGCGCACCCGGCTGACCGTGGACGAGCTCATGGGCTTGAAGGCTGGCGACGTGATCCGGCTGGACCGCAATGTCCGGGAGGACCTCGTGCTCGAGGTCGAGGGGCGCGAGAAATACCGGATTCGGCCGTGCATCGTGAACCGGAAGAAGGGGGGGGTCGTGGCCCAGATCATCGTGCCCCCCGAGGATATGTTCTGATGGATCGCACGTTGACCGCAACCAAAGGCGGGGTTGCCCGGAACGCCGCGCTCGCGCTACGATAGGGGGACAGGCATGGCTCTGAACGACGTCATCGCGGCGGGACTGCAGGGGGCTTCGGCCACGGGCTCGGAGCTCCTGGGCAAGCCGGTCGAGATTACCCTCCGGAACACCCAGGCGGGCGGCTGGGATCTGGCTTCGGGCCTCAAGAGCTTCACCCTCGCTTGTCCGGTGTCCTTCGGGCAGGATCTCTCCGGGAGCGGCATCTGGCTTCTCGATGCCCGCCATGGCGCGCTCATCGCGGAGCTCATGCTGGGCAACGATCCCGCGGAACTGCCGGCGGAGCTGGCTCCGGCGCTCAAGGACGCCGCGGCCGAAGCCCTGTCCCAGATGATCGGGGCGATGGGCGAGGGGATGGCGCGGGCGTCGCGGCGCAAGGTGCATGCCGGCGCCGGCGAGCTCGCGATCCTGCCCGGTGACGGCGCGTCGGCCGCTCGCGGCGTGATCGCCGAGGACCGGATCGTGGTGGCCGACTGCGAGCTCAAGGTCGGGGCGCTGCCCCCGTGCCGCCTGGCCGTCGTGCTCGGCGGTTCCCAGGGCGACGTGCTGGGATCCGCGCCGGCCGCGGCCTCTGCCGGCCCCGACCTCGTGCTCGGAGCGGCGCAGGCCGGCGGGGCCTCGGGCGCCCAGCGCGTGCAGCCGGTCCAGTTCGGGACGGTCCAGGCTCCGGCGGCGGCCGAGGCCCAGATGCCGTCGAACCTGGACCTGCTCCTCGACGTGCCTCTCGAGGTGACGGTCGAGCTCGGGCGTGCGACACGCAAAGTGCGCGACGTGCTCGCGCTCGGTCCGGGTTCGATCGTTGAGCTGAACAAGCTGGCGGGCGAGCCCGTCGACATGCTCGTGAACGGGAAGCTGATCGCCAAGGGCGAGGTCGTCGTCATCGACGAGAACTTCGCGGTCAGGATCATCGAGATTCTTTCGCGCGACGAACGTCTTGCGGGAGGGCTGTAACGCCGGTTTCATAGCGAATTGACCCCCATTTACCTGGCCACCTGGCTGCTCCTCGGGCGGTACACCGCCGCCGCGCCGGGGGCCACGGAATTCCTGGGGGACGCGCTTGCCGCACTCGATGATCGCGGCAAGGCGGCCACCCGGGAACCCAGCGGCCTCGCTTTGTTCTTCGGTGTGCTCTGGAAGCTTGCCCTCGTCGTCCTCCTCATCTGGATCACCATCTGGCTCCTTCGCCGTTTCCTCGGCACCGGCCCGGCCGCGCCCGCGTCCGGCGGCCCGATCCGCGTGCTCGCCAGCCGGCACCTCGATGCGCGGCATGCGGTGTGGATCCTCGAGGTCGGGGAACGCATGCTCGTCGTCGGCGGCGGCGGCGGGTCGGTCTCCCTGCTCGCCGAGATCACGTCGCCGGTGGAGCGCGCGGCCGTCCGCGAGACCCTGCGGGACTCAGGGAGCCGGTTCACGTCCTACCTCTCGACCTGGGCGGCCCGGGTGTCCGGCGGGGAGACCCAGGGCCAGCTCAAGGCGGGGAAGGACTTCCTGTCCGAGCGGCTCGAGCGCATGAAGAAGCAGCGCGAGCATCCGCCCGAGGGCCCCTCCGAGGACGGAGGCGCATGACGCTTCGCGGACGGCTGGGCGCGATCGTCCTCGCGGCGTGCTGCGTCGCGGCGTTTCTTCCGGAGCCCGCGCGAGCCGCCGCCGTGCCGTTCCCGAAGATCTCGATCGGGGCCTCGGCCGCCCAGGGCCCGCAGGACGTGTCGGTCACCCTCCAGATCCTGTTCCTGCTGACCGTCCTTTCGCTCGCTCCCGCGATCCTCCTGCTCATGACGCCGTTCACGCGGATCGTGATCGTGCTCTCCTTCCTGCGGCAGGCGCTCGGCACCCAGTCGATTCCGCCGAACCAGGTGCTCGTCGGCCTGGCGCTCTTCATGACGTTCTTCCTCATGCGTCCCGTCGGGGACGAGATCATGAAGACCGCGGTCAAGCCCTACATGGACGGAAAGATCGGCCACGAGGAGGCCCTGGCCCGGGCGGTCCGCCCGGTCCGGAAGTTCATGTTCGCGCAGACGCGGGAGCGGGATCTGGCGCTCTTCATCCGGTTGTCGAAGTCGCCGCGACCGAAGAACCAGGACGGCATCGACACGCTGGTCCTGATCCCGGCCTTCGTGATCTCGGAGCTGAAGACCGCCTTCACGATGGGATTCCAATTGTTCATCCCGTTCCTCGTGATCGACATGGTGGTGGCCAGCACGCTAATGGCCATGGGCATGCTCATGCTGCCGCCCATCACGATCTCCCTCCCGTTCAAGCTGCTGCTCTTCGTGCTCGTGGACGGCTGGAACCTGATCGCCGGATCCCTGGCGGCCAGCTTCCGGCCGTGGTGACGGAGACCGGCCCGTGACTCCCGAAACCGCGGTGGCGCTCGTGCAGCGGGCCCTCCTGCTCGCGCTACTCCTGTCGGCGCCCATGCTCCTGTTCGGGCTCGTCGCGGGCCTCCTGATAAGCGTCCTGCAGGCGGTGACCCAGGTCCAGGAGATGACGCTCACGTTCATTCCCAAGATGATCGCGATCGTGGCCGCCCTCTTCATCTTCGGCCAGTGGATCCTGGTCTCGATGCTGAGCTTCACGCACGAGATCTTCACGCTCCTCCCGCAGGCGATCCGGTGAATGCGCTGTTCGCGGCGTCGCAGGCGGAACTCCTTCGCTACCTCCTGATCGTCGTGCGGGTCTCGCCCCTCATGATGACGGCCCCCATCTGGGGGAGTCCGCTGGTGCCCGCACAGGTCCGGATCTTCATTTCGCTGCTGGTGGCCGGCCTCCTCCTGCCGGTGGTGCGCGGGCCATTGCCGCCCGGACTGGCGGGGTCCGTATTCCCGCTGGCCATAGCCGTGGCCCAGGAGCTCCTCCTGGGCTTCCTGGTGGCGTACCTGGCCCTGCTCATGTTTTCCGCGGCTCAGTTGGCGGGCCAGCTCATCGACATCCAGGTCGGATTCGGGATCGCGAACGTCATCGATCCGCTGTCCTCGGCGCAGGTGACGCTCATTGGCCAGCTCCAGTACTTGGCGGCCCTGCTGGTCTTCCTCCTGCTGGACGGCCACCACCTGCTCCTGAGCGGGCTGGCCGCGACCTTCGGCGCCGCGCCGCTCGGGAGCCCCTTCGCGGCCGGGATGGAGGCGCCCCTGGCTCTCGTGGTGCAGCGCGGTGGCCGCATCCTGTTCGTCCTCGCGGTCCAGATCGCGGCTCCCGCGCTCACCGCCCTCTTCCTCGCGAACTTCGCGCTGGGCCTCGTTTCGCGCATGCTTCCGCAGATGAACATCTTCCTCGTGGGGATGCCGGTCAACATCTTCGTCGGGCTCCTGGCGCTGGCGGCGAGCCTGTCGATATTCACCTCGGTCTGGCGCGGCGCGATGGGCGGGCTCGAAAGCCAGCTCGCCGGGCTGGTCGCCGTGCTCCGGACGCCGGGCGCCCATGGCTGATCCCTCCAAGTCGGAACCGGCGACACCCCGCCGCAAGGAGGAAGCGCGCAAGCGGGGACAGGTGGCCCGCAGCGGCGAGCTGACGGCGGCCCTGGTGCTGCTCGCGATTCTCATCTTCTTCCGGATCGCGGGCGCCGGCTTTCTGGCGAAGGTGGGCGGGGAGGCGGCGTCGTGGTGGGGGCACCTGACCCCGCAGGATCCGACGACGGAAGGGGTGTCCCTGGCCGGCGTGGCGCTCCTCTGGCGGATGGGCGCGATCCTGGGCCCCCTGCTCCTGCTCGTCGCGATCGTGGCGATCGCGGGCAATATCGGGCAGATCGGGGTCCTGTTCACGACCGAGACCCTCACGCCGAACTTCGATCATCTGAATCCGGTGCAGGGCTTCCAGCGCATCTTCTCGCAGCGCACGGCGGTGGAGCTGGTCAAGGGCCTGGTCAAGATCGTGCTCATCAGTTGGGTGGTTTGGGCGTCGGTGCGCGGCGCTTTCGACGCCATCATGCTCATGTCGGTCCAGCCCGTGCCGGCCGCCCTCGCGACCGCCGCCGAGCTGACCTGGCGCGTCGGGCTCCGGGTCGTCATGGTGCTGCTCGCCCTCGCGATTCTGGACTACGCCTACCAGCGCTACGCATGGGAACGCAGCCTGCGAATGAGCCGGCAGGAGATCAAGGACGAGTACCGCCAGCTCGAGGGCGATCCGCTCATCAAGGCCCGCATCCGGCAGCTCCAGCGCGAGGCGTCCCGGCGGCGCATGATCGCGGAGGTGCCCGGCGCGGACGTCGTCATCACGAACCCCGTTCACGTGGCGGTTGCGATCAAGTACGAGCCGGGCGTCTCCAAGGCCCCCGCGATCGTGGCCCGGGGCGCCCGGCTCATGGCCGAGCGGATCAAGACCGTCGCGCGGGAGGCCGGCGTCCCCGTGCACGAGGATCCACCGCTGGCCCGGGCTCTGTACGCCGTGCCCGCGGGCACCGATCTGCCGCCCGCGCTGTACCAGGCCGTGGCGCACGTCCTGGCCCTGGTCTACCACTCGGGCCGGGGGGACAAGGAGGAGCGGGTGCTGGCCGACGTGCTCGAGCGTAGGGCCCGCGAGTCCGCGCGGGCGGCGTTCGGGGGCCCCGGCCTGGGGGCCGCGGAGGTGACCCGTGGCTGACGCGGCCTCGCCCGGCAACCTTCCGTTCCACCGGGCCCTCGCCCGCTACTCGGACCTCCTGCTGGCCGCGGCGGGCCTGCTCGTGCTCGGCATGCTCGTCGTGCCCATCCCGCGCTGGGCGCTGGACCTCCTGCTCATCTTCAACATGGCGCTCGCGATTCTCGTTCTGCTGGTCACCATGTACACGATGCAGCCGCTGGACTTCGCCGTGTTCCCGGCCATGCTGCTCCTGGGGACCCTGTTCCGGTTGGCCCTGAACGTGTCGGCGACCAAGCTCATCCTCCTGCACGGGCACGAGGGGGAGGCGTCCGCGGGGCACGTCATCGAGACTTTCGGCCAGTTCGTCGTGGGAGGCAATTACCTCGTCGGCGCGGTCGTGTTCATCATCCTCATCGTCATCCAGTTCGTGGTCATCACCTCGGGCGCCCAGCGGGTCGCCGAGGTGGCCGCCCGGTTCACGCTGGACGCGATGCCCGGCAAGCAGATGGCCATCGATGCCGACCTCAACTCCGGGTTGTGCACCGAGGACGAGGCGCGGGCGAGGCGCCGGAACATCGAGCGCGAGGCGGACTTCTACGGCGCCATGGACGGTGCCAGCAAGTTCGTGCGCGGCGACGCGATCGCGGCCATCATCATCCTGCTCGTGAACATCATCGGCGGGTTCGTGGTCGGGGTCGTCCAGCGCAACATGCAGTTCGGCGAGGCGCTCGCGCGGTACACGCTGCTCACGATCGGCGAGGGGCTCGTGACCCAGATTCCCGCGCTCGTCCTCTCGACGGCCACCGGGCTGATCGTGACCCGGGCGGCCTCCGAGACCCACCTGGGCCAGGACATGGCCCGCCAGATGCTCGGGCAGGACCGCCCGCTGTGGATCGCGGCGGGCGTGGTCGGCATGTTCGGCCTCGTCCTCGGCGTCGCCGCGGGGCCCGCCGCCTTCCTGCTCTCGTTCATGCTCGCGGGCGGCCTCGGGGCCATGGCTTACGCGCTGGGGGAGAGCCGGAGGGCGGCCGAGGCGGCGGCGCCGGCGGTGGCGGCCGCGGCGGCGGCCGCCAAGGCGGGGCCGCGGGAGCCGGAGAACGTGATCCCCCTTCTTCAAGTAGACCCCGTGGAACTCGAGATCGGCTACGGGCTGATTCCCCTCGTGGAGGAGAAGCAGGGCGGGGACCTGCTCGAGCGGATCGCGACGCTCCGGCGAAGCGCCGCCGTCGAGCTGGGACTCGTGGTGCCCCCGATCCGGGTTCGGGACAACGTCCAGCTCGGCGGGGAAGGGTATGCGGTCAAGATCAAGGGCGTCGAGGTCGCGCGCGGCTCCGTTCGCATGGGGCGCTACCTCGCCATCAACGCGGCCCGCGTCGAGACCCCGGTCGAGGGAGAGCCGGTCAAGGATCCCGCGTTCGGCCTGCCGGCGTACTGGGTCGGGCCCGAGGCGCGGGAGAAGGCGGAGTCGCTGGGGTACACGGTCGTGGACCTGGCGTCCGTGATCGCGACCCATCTTTCGGAAATCGTGCGGTCCCACGCCGACGAGCTGCTCGGCCGGCAGGACGTCCAGCGCCTGCTCGATTCGGTGAAGGGCACCCACCCGGCGGTGGTCGACGAGCTCGTGCCGCACCTGCTCGGGCTGGGGGACATCCAGAAGGTGCTCCAGGGCCTGTTGCGCGAACGGATTCCCATCCGGGACCTCGTGACCATCTTCGAGGCGCTGGCGGACGCGGCGCGCGGGTCCCGGGACATCGACACCCTGGTCGAGGCGGTCCGGCAGTCCCTGCGCCGCCAGATCACGCGCCAGTACGCGGGGGAGACCAACGTGGTCCGCGCGCTGACGCTCGACCCCCGCCTGGAGACCCGCATCATGGAGTCGATCCAGCGGACGGAGCGGGGCGCGGTGCTCGCCCTGGAGCCTCGCGTGGGCCAGCAGCTCTTCGCCGCGCTGTCGCGCGAGATCGAGAAGGTGCTCGCGCAGGGCGTAACGCCGCTCGTGCTCTGCTCGCCCGCCCTCCGGCCGTTTCTGCGCCGCCTGCTGGAGAAGGCCCTGCCCCAGCTCGCGATCGTCTCCTACAACGAGCTGCTGCCCCGGGTCGAGGTCCAGTCCGTCGGGATAGTGAGCGTGCCGGATGCAAATTAGGCGCTACACGGGCGCCGAGCTCGGCGAGGTGCTCCAGCGCATCCAGCGGGAGCTGGGGCCGCACGCGGCCATCATCAACACGCGCAAGGTGCACCAGGGCCTGTTCGGTATCCTGGGGCGACCGGCCGTAGAGGTAACGGTGGCCGTCGACTACGACGGAACGTCGGGGCAGTCCGGCCCCGACGGGAGCGCGGCGGCCGGCGGGGCCGCGGACGCCGGCGACGGCGGACCGGGGACTTGGGGGGCGGCTCCGGCGCCCGCCGAGCCGAGGGCCCGGGTCCTGCCCTCGGCCCTCGCTCGCCGTTCCGGCAGCGCCGGGGGCGGCCCTGCCGGAGGGGTAGCGGAGTCGCGCGGCCGCGCGCGGGGCCGCCCGGCCCCCTCGTTCGCGCGGCCCCCGGAGTCCGAGCCGTACGAGCCCGCGCCTCTCCCGCGCGATCCGCTGCCGCGTGTCGTTAGGGCCTCGGCCGAAGACCCCATGCTCACCGCCCGCCGCGAGCTGAACGAACTGCGCGTCAAGCCCCGCGGGGGAGGCATGGCCGCCCCGATGGGGGAGCCTCCACCGGCTTCCCTGGGGATGTCCGAGGACCTCGAGCGCGTCTACCGGATCCTGGTCCGCAACCAGGTCGAGATGGACATCGCGCGCTCCCTGCTCCGGATCTTCGACGAGCAGCTCTCGTTGCTGGGCGAGGATTGGACCCGGGCCCAGCCCCGCTTCGAGCGCTTCCTCGCCGGCCTCATCCGTGCGACGCCCGGCATTCAGCTCCGCGCGGGCCACCGGCCCCACGTGGCGATGTTCATCGGGCCCACCGGCGTGGGCAAGACCACGACGATCGCCAAGATCGCCTCGCTTTTCTCGCTCGTGGAGCACCGCAAGGTCGCGATCGTGACCGCCGACACGTACCGGATGGCCGCGACGGACCAGATGAAGCGGTACGGTCAGATCCTGGGCATCCCCGTGCACGTCGCGGAATCGGCGGAGGACATGGAGCAGGCCATGATCCGGCTTTCCGGGTACGACCTCGTGCTCGTGGACACGGCGGGGCGGAGTCCCCAGCACAAGGAACACATGAAGCAGATGCGGGACCTCGTGGAGGCGGCCCGGCCGGACGAAATCCATCTCGTCGTGAGCCTGACCACGAAGTACGTGGATGTCCTCCAGATCGTCGCGCGGTTCGGCATCGTGGGCGTGAATCGCGTGATCGTGACCAAGGCGGACGAAACGCGGACCTACGGGCTCATCCTGAACCTGTCGATGAAGTTCAACATGGAAGTGGCGTACCTGACGAACGGGCAGCAGGTCCCCGACGATATCGAGCCGGCGGACCAGGGGAAGCTGGCGAAGCTCGTGCTGGCGGGATATGGTGGCGATAATGGACGACCAGGCCGCCCGGCTTCGTAAGCTCGTCTCCGAGCTCCGCTCGGGGCGCTCGACAGCCCGCATCACACGGACGCTCGTTCCGACGCGGGTCATCGCCGTCACGTCGGGCAAGGGCGGGGTGGGCAAGACTAACGTCACCACCAACCTGGCGCTCGCCCTCGCCCAGCGCAAGCAGCGGGTCCTCATCCTCGACGCGGACCTGGGGCTCGCGAATGTCGACGTCGCGATGGGGATGCTGCCCCGGTACAACCTCTCGCACGTCCTTAGGGGCGAGATGGAGCTCGAGGAGATCATCACGACCGGGCCCCTCGGCGTCTCGATCATCGCCAGCGGGTCCGGCGTGCGCGAGCTCGCCAACCTGTCCGACTCCGCTCGGGCCCGCCTGCTGGAGTCCCTGGCGTCTCTCAAGGCCGACTACGACTTCCTGCTCATCGACACGTCGGCGGGGCTGGGCCGCAACGTCCTCGGGTTCGTGCTGGCGGCCGACGAGGTCCTGGTGGTGACGACGCCCGAGCCGACCGCCTTCGTCGACGCGTACAGTATGATCAAGGTGATCTTCCAGGAGAACCCGCGGGCCCGGGTGAACCTGGTCCTCAACATGGTCCTGAACGAAACGGAGGCGCGCGACGTGGCCGACAAGCTCACGGTGCTGGTTCATCGCCTGCTCGGGGCCGCCATCACGCCGCTCGGGTACGTCCTCCGGGACGACCGCGTCGGCGAGGCCGTTCGCGAGCAGACGCCGCTCCTCATCCTCTACCCGGCGTCTCCCGCGGCGCGGTGCATCCACTCGTTGGCGGCGCACCTCACGAACGGCCGGTTGACCGCCCCCCGGTCCGACCTGCGGGGATTCTTCTCCCGGGTCGTGGACCTCCTGAAACCTTAGATGAACGGCGACGACGTCAAACGCGCGAGCGCGGTCGCCGGGATCGGCGCCTTCGTGCTGACCGTTCTGCTCCTGCTCGCCTTCGCCGAGCCGGGCCGCGCCCTGCTGGCCGCCCTTCTCTCGGGGCTCGCCGTGGGCCTCGGCGTGGGCTTGGCGGGCTCCGTCGCGCTGCTCTCGCGCCCGGTCGTGCGTCCCTCCCCACGCGTGTCGGCGATGGTGGGGGAACCCGCCGAGCCGCTGCCGCCGCCCGACATCGGAGCTTCGCTTGCTGCGGCGCTGGGGGCGCGGCCCCCGGCGGCCAAGGCACCGGAAGGGTTGCCGGCCGGCATCCCGGGGATGCCTCCCTCCGGGGCCGCCACCTCGCCCCATGACACGTCCACGCTCACCGTGGACGACGTGGTCAAGGCCCAGGATCTCCACCAGACGGTTCGGCTGGACCAGCCGGACATGCAGTATGCGCTGGCGGAGCTGACCCCGGAAGAGATACTGAAGGAGCGGGAGGGGATCGACGAGGCCTTCCTGAAAGCGGGCATCGGCCTTGAGGAAATCCCGGGTGCGAGCAACAATGTAGGTGAGGGATTGCCCGGGACGGGGGGAAAGACCTGATGGCGCCCATCGATACCGAAACCGAAGCCGACGCGCAAGCCGAAGTCCAGGAAGGCGAGGAACAGGTCCAGGCGGGACCGGTTCGGAACCTTGACGGCTTCGCGTACCATTATCGCGACAAGCGCGGGGACTGGCTTGTGGTCCAGCCGCCGGCGGGTGACGGCAAACCGGAGGATTCCGAGAAGGTCGAACGCGAGCTGCGCGCCAAGAACCTCGAGAACGTGAATTGGGACTTGGTCCGGAAGGCGCTGAAGGAGCAGTCCGGCAAGGGCGCCTGGATTCTGAACGGCGTCGACCCCGAAGAGGAGGCGCGCCGGGCCGCCGAGCAGGCCGCGCTCGAGGCCGCGATGCCCAAGGAAGTGGACAAGTCCACGTACGTGTTCGTGACCGTGTCCGAGGACCAGACCTCGGCCAAGCTCACGCTCGTGCCGCCGGAGGACCGGCGGATCGAGATCACGATGGACGACGTCCAGAAGGCGCTGACCACGCAGAGCGTCTCGTTCGGCATCCTCGAGGACCGGATGGCGGAGGTCCAGGACATCTGCGACCGCATCCGGGACGGCGACTGGACGGAGCCCGTCGAGATGGAGATCGCCCACGGCGTCGACCCGGTCCACGGGCAGGACGCCCAGTTCGAGCCGCTCTTCGAGCAGATGACCGAGGGCGGGGTTCGCAAACCCATGGGGGAGTCCGCCGATGGCCGTGTCGACTATTTCGCGGTCAAGGACATCGAGAACACCAAGCGCGGGCAGGCGATCGCCCGGCGCATCCCGCCCACGCAGGGCACGTCGGGGAAGTCCGTCCGCGGCGAGGAGATCCCGGCCCGGGACGGTACCGACGCCGCGGTCGAGATCGGCGGCGGGGTCGAGCGGGCCCTGGGGAACGACAACATCTTCGTGGCCGCGATCGACGGCCAGCCCAAGTTCGCGGACGGCAAGCTCACGGTCCAGGCGCTCTACGAGATCGAGGGCGACGTGGACCTCTCGACGGGTTCGATCGATTTCATCGGGACCGTCATCGTCAAGAACAATGTCCAGCCCGGGTTCAAGATCATGGCGGGCGAGGACGTGATCGTCGAAGGCGTCGTGGACGACGCCGAGATCCACGCTGCCGGAAAGGTCACGGTCAAGGGTGGCGTGCTCGGGCAGGGCGGCAAGGCCAAGATCGTGGCCGGCGGGGACGTGACCGCGAAGTACATCCGTAACGCCGCGATCGAGAGCAAGGGGACTCTGACCGCGCACGAGGGCATCCTGCACAGCAAGGTGTCGGCCAAGTCCGTCAAGCTCACGGGCAAGCGCGGCCAGATCGTGGGCGGCGAGATCTTCGCCGAGGTGGACATCATCGCGAGCACGATCGGGTCGAACACGATGGCGACGCCGACCGTCCTGGTCGTCGGCGAGAACCCGGCCCGCCGCGCGGAGATCAACGGGCTGACCGAGCGGGTGAAGGCCATGGAGGAGGAGCTCGACAAGGCGCAGAAGGGTATGGTCGTCCTCAAGGCCCAGCGCGAGCGCACGGGCACGCTGGCGCCGGACAAGAGCGAGATGCTGGCGAAGTTCACGCGTGCCTCCCTCAAGATCAACACGGATCTCAAGCCCCTGCAGGAGCGGCTCCAGCAGATCGTGGCCGAGGACGAGGAGCAGCGGAAGCATCACCAGGCCAAGATCTCGGTGGCGGGCACCATGTACCCCGGCGTCAAGATCACGATCCGGAACGCGAAGAAGCACGTCGTCGAGGAGCTGCGCTACTGCACCCTCACCGAGAAGGGGTCAGACGTCAAAGTCGGGCCCTATAAATAACCCGATGGCGGTCGCGCCGTGAGACCAGTCGAGCTTCAGCCGGCCATCCTCCAGACGCCCAACGTCGAGCGGTCCGGGCAGCAGAACGTCGCGAACCCCCAGACGGCCCAGGCCGCCTTCGCCGCCGAACTCCAGCGGCGGGCGGCCGAGCGCCCCGACCAGGTGCAGGCGGCCGAGGCCCAGCAGGGCGCCCAGTCCGCCGAGGTCAAGCCGGAGGAACACGGGGAAAAGCGCGCGCGCCGGATGCCGCGGAAGAGGCGGACCGCGGCGGCCGGCCCCGGAGTTTCGACGTCCGGAGAAACTCCGACCGCCCCGTCCGGGGCGGCGGGCGGCCGCATCGACGTCGTGATCTGATGGGAGCCTTCGGCTACTTCCAACTGCTGGTCGACGTCGCGTTCTGCTTCCTGATCCTCCTCCTCCTCGTGGGACGATCCTGGCGGCGCGGGACGGGGGCGTCGGCGGACCAGGAGACCTACCGGGAGATGATCTCGACGCTGAGCGCCCTGATCCGGGAGATGAAGGAGGGCGCGGCGGAGATGGACCGCCAGCTCGAATCCCGCCACGCGGAGGTCGCGCAGGCCGTGGCGTCGGCGGACATCCGGCTCCAGCAGCTCGAGGCGGCCATGCTCAAGGCCGCCCCGCTGGATGCCGGCGGCCCGGCGGCTGTCCGGATTCCGGCGGACGACGCCAGCCACCGGGCCGTCCGGCCCGGTGGCTCGCGGCCGGGGCCGCAGCCGGCGCCGCCGCCCCCGGCGGACGAGTCCGGGGAGATGGACGACGACGAGCGGCGGGAGAAGTACCGGCAGGCGCTCGACTTCGCCCGCAAGGGATGGGACGTGGGCGAGATCGTCCGTCACACCAGACTGCCCCGCGGCGAGGTGGAGCTCCTGGTCCGCACCAAAGGCCCGGGAGTCTGACGGTGGGCCTCCTCAACGCCCAGGGATTGCCGGTCCAGCTCATCCTCCAGCCGGACCGCAACGTCGCCGAGCTCACGGCCCAGCTTTCGCCGGGCATGACCCTCCGCGGCCGCGTTACCGAAGTGCTCGGCGACGGCCGCGCGGTCGTCAACTTCCGCGGAATCGCCGTGACGGCGGAGTTGCGCAACGTGGCCCTGACGCGCGGCGAGATCATCACGGTGTCGGTGTCGGACCTGAGCGGTACGCCCGTCCTCCGCCTCCAGCCTCCGGCCGCTCCCGCCGTTTCGATGTCGGTTCCGGTCCAGATGGCCATCGACGCGACGCTGGACCGGCTGGGCCTGCCGCGCGACGGCTTCCATGCGGCAATCGTGCAATTGCTCGAGGCCTATGGGCTTCCCGCCACCCGGGAATCGGCGCTGGCGGTCAAGGACCTCGCCGTGCGCCTGCCGGTCCTGCTGACTTCGGAGGCGATGGCGCCGGCGTCCTCCGCCGGAGCGTTCGGGCCGGGCACCCCCGTCTCGGTCTCGGTCCCGTGGACCTCGGCGGTTCCGAATCTCGCCCCGTTCGCTCCGTCCAGCCTCACGGCGGCGCCGATCGCCCTCATCTGGCAGTCGGTGGCGTCGTTGACCCTTCCGGCGAGCGCCGGGGCTCCGGGCGCACCCACGCTGCCGGCGGGCCCTCAGGCCGCCCCGGCGCCATTCCCGGCCGCCCAGACTAGTGGGTATGTCGTGGGTCGCGTGGTCGCGTCCGGGACCTGGGACGTGTCCGCGGCCGAAGCGGCCGTGCCCTCATCGCCGGCGATCGCGGCGACGGGGCCCGGGACGCCGCCTCCGGCCCTCGGCGCAACGCTCTCGCTGATCGCGGAGACCGCGGCCCGTCTCTCGGCGCAGGTCCCGGCGTCGGCGCCCGCGGCCGTGCAGGGCGCGATACGAGACCTGGCCGCCGTGGCGGCAGCCGCTCGGACTCAGCTCGCGGCGGCGCAGACGCCGGCCCAGTCCCTTCAGGCCGCCGGCCGGCTCGCGGACCAGGTGGCGGCGGCACTGACCAGACTCGAGACCGCTTCGGTGAGCGCGGCCGCCGCGGCCCCGGTTGTGGCCGCCGGGGTCCCCGCGGACGCCGGAATCCCTGGCGGCGGGGCTCCGGCGATGACCCGGGGCGCCGCCGTTCCGTCCGCGCCCGCGGCGCCGGCGCCCGTACCGGTGGCGCCGATGCCCGGGTTGGGGATGCCGGCGACGCCCGCAGCCGTCCCGACACTCGTGCTTGCCGCCGCCGAGCTCGGCGGCCTGCTCGCGGGCGTCGTGCACGAGGCCGCCGCCCGCGCGGCGGCGGATCCATCGCTGGCCTCCGCGCGTCCGCCGGTCGAGTCCGGGCCGCCGGTGTCCACTCCGGCGCCGTTGGCCGCGTCGGACGCCGGGATGCCGCGCGCGCCCGTGGCGGCCGCATCCGTTCCGGCGGAGCCCGCAGGCGTGTCGGCGACGGCCCAGGTGTCCGCACCGGTTCAGCCGGCGGCGGCGTCCGCGCCGACACTTCCCGTGGCACCGGCGGCGCCGGCCCCCGCGGTCCCGCCCCGCGGCGCGACCGCCGGCCAGGTGGAAGGAACGGCGCCGTCCGTGGCGGCAGCCCCCGCGGTGGCGGCGACGAGGGCCACGCCTGCCGCCCCCGCCTCTCCGGCTGACCTCGCGGCTCCGCGGACGGAGCCGTCTCCGACGCGTGCGGCTGGGGGGGGCCTGGGCATGTCGGCGGGCCCGGCGGCCCCCGCTCGACCCGCGATCCCGGCCACGCCAGCCTCGGCGCAAGCCGACGTGTCCCGGACGATGAACGCGATCGCCTCGGCCGCTCGCGCCTTCATCGGCGAGACCCGGGCTGCGGCGGTTCCGATCCAGCCGACCGCTCCGCAGGCTCCGGCGGCTCCGCCGGTCACGCCGGCCGTCGCGGCGCGTGTGCTGGCGGGGGAGACGATCCCGGCGGCAGTTCGAGTGCTGCCGCAAGCCCAGGGCTGGACAGAACCTGCCGTTTCCACCGCACAGTTGTCACCTGCTGTCGCCACGGCCGGGACGGGGCCCGCCGCGGCCAGGCTGGCCGCCCCGGCGCCCGTGGCGCAGGCGCCCGTCGAACCTCAAGCACAGCCGGCCCCGGTGCCGCCACCGTCTCCCGTTCCGCCTCCGGCCACTCCGGTCGTGGTTACAGCGACTCCGGGACAGCCCACTCCCGTGCCGGCGGCGACCGTCGCGGCCGTGCCGGCGCCTGCTCCGGCCTCCGCCTCGCGCGCGTCCGTTTCTGCCGCGCCCGCGGTGGCTCTGGTGCCTCCTCAGGCCCAAGGCCGGACAGAACCCGCCGTCGCCACTGCGGCGGCGGCGATGCCCGAGCCGGTGCCCCTCGGGACCTTTACCGCCGCGCTCGCCGCGCGTCTCGAGGCGACGCCCGTTACCGCTCCCGCGCCGCAGTCCGTCCGGCTTCCCGCCGCGCCTGCACAGGCGGCGCCCGCGGCGGTTCCGGTGGCTCCGCGTCCGCTGCCGCCGCCCGTGGCCGGCGCATCCGACGACTCGACTGCTCCGGCCGTGGCGCCGGCGCCCGTGCCCGTCCGTCCGGTCCCGGTCCGGGTGCCGATCCCGGTCCAGACGCCGGCTCCCATCGCTGCCTCCTCCGTGATCCCAACCTCGATCGGCGTGGACATGATCGAGACGGCCACGTTCATGCAGGCCCGCGGCCTGCCGGCGACGCCGGAGTCCGCGGGTGCCTCCTACGAGTACCTTTACGGGACGCCGCGCCTGCCGCAGGTCCTCGAGCAATTCCAGGCCGCCGCCACTGCCGTGCTCCGCGACGCCTCCACCCCGGGCGCTCGCCCGATCTCCCAGGGCCTCCGGGTCGCCATCGAGCGGCTGGTCTCGCTGGCCCGGCGCATCCAGGTGAGCCCCGAGGGAGGCGAGCTTCACGCCCAGCTCAAGGATGCGATCGAATCCCTCGGGCTCGATCACGAGGTGAAGCTCGCCCGGGCGTCGGACCCCGCCGGGGCGCCGGACCGGCCCGCCCCCGCCGCGCCGGACAGGCGGGCGCCGGATGTCCGGTTGCGGCAGGAGCTGGCCGAGGCCGTCCGGGACACGGTGAAATCCACGGCCATAGAGGTGCAGCAGCGGGCGAGAGAGGCGCAGTCGTTACTGCCAGCCGGCGAGGCGCGGTCGCACCTCTCCGCCCTGCGGGAGGCGGCCTCCGAAATCGTGCAGGTCGTGAGCGCCCAGCAGATCGGCTCCTCTGGCGGGCGCGACCAGATGAACATCATCCAGGTGCAGATTCCGCTCGCGATCGGGGGCGGGATCCAGGGCGGGGATGTGCGCGTGTCGTGGAAGCGCGAGAAGGAAGGTAAGAAGCGCGACCCCCGGGTGCCGGCGCGGATGACGATGGAAGTGGAGACGCGGTCGCTGGGTCCCGTCGGCGTGCACATGCAGATGCTCGGCCAGGCGCTCTCGCTCATCTTCCGGGTCTACGAGGACGGGGTGCGCGAGTTCCTCACCGGGGAGATGCCCGATCTCGTGGCCAAGCTGACGGGGTACAAGTTCACGTTGAACCAGTGCGTGTGTGAGCTCGACGAGCCCCTGCCGGTCCCCGCGGCGGCGGCCCCGATCCCGACGCGCCCCGTGCCGACGACCTCGTCGCTGGATATCAAGGCCTGACCGTGGCGGCCACGCCCCGCCGGGGTCCCCGGTCCGCCATCGCGATGCGATACGATCTCGCCAAGGATCACGCCCCCAAGGTGGTGGCGAAGGGGAAGGGGGAGGTGGCGGAGCGCATCCTCGCGATCGCGCACGAGCACGGCATCCCGGTCCAGGAGGACCCCGAACTGCTCGAGGCGCTCGCGAAGCTCGACGTCCAGCAGGAGATTCCGGCCGAGCTTTACCAGGTCATGGCCGAAGTGCTCACCTTCATTTACCGCGCCAACAAGAAGAGAGCTGCTCAGCTGCCGCACTGACGGGCCCTCGGCTCGCTATGATGCCTCTGAGATGAGCTGGGCCTCCGTCTTCGCGTTCCTCGCCTGGGTCTGGGGGGTGGCCGCCGTGGCCGTCCTCGGACGCGCCGAGTTTGGCGAGGGCGCGCGCGGCGCGGTCGAGGGGCTGCGGCTGGCGGCCACGGGCTGGTGGCCGGTCGGTCCCTGGCTCGTCCCCAACGCCCTCCGCTCCGCCGGGGCCGTCGGGCTGGCCGTGGCCCTGCTCGCCGTGAGCGACGCGTGGGGGAGGCGCCTGCTCGGCTTCTGCGGGATTCGGAAACCCTCCCGGGCGCTCGCCATGACCGCCGCATTCGGCGGGTACGCGGTTCTCTCGCTGGCCGTCTTCGGGTTCGCGTCGACGGGACTCTGCACCCGGGGCGTCGTCGTCGTGCTCGGCGCGGCCGCGGCGCTCGCCTCGCGGCGGCGGATCCCGGCGCTAGCGGCCTGGGGTTGGGGCGGTGTCCGGGAGACCGCCCGGACCTCGCCCGTCCTCCTGGCGGGGCTCGCCGTCCTCGTGGTCGCGAACCTTCCGAGGCTCGTCGTGCCCGAGCACAACGAGGACTGCCTCATGTACCACCTCGCCCTGCCCCAGCAACTGCTCCTGCGCCATCACCTGCCCGAACGCCCCGCCTATTGGGCGTGGGGTCTGCCGCTCCTCGGCGATTTCCCCAATGTATTCGCGGTCGCATTCGGCGTCGATGCGGCAGTGCGGCTGACCGGGCTCGGGCTGGCATGGCTCGGCGTGATGGCCTGCATGCGGTCATTGGCACCCGGGCTGAGCGGCGGTTGGACCGCATTGCTCGGACTCGTACCGCTCCTCGTCCCCGCCGAGAACTGGGTCCTGCTCACGGCGAAGGACGATCTCGCCGTCTGCGGAGCATGGCTCGCGGCCGCCGCGGGAACGATGGAAGCCGGCGTGTGGCGGCGCGGCGGGTGGCGGGGCGGCGCGGGGGCGTGGGCGGCCTGGCTCGGCGGATGCGTCGTGGCGGCCAAGCTCTCGCTCGCGCCAGCCGTCGCCGCCGCCGGGGCGCTGGCGCTCGCACGGACCGGCCGCGGTCCCGGGACGACGGCCGCGTGGGCGGCAGTGGCGGCGCTGCCGCTGGCGCCGTGGTTGCTGCGCGCGTGGTTCCAGTACGGCGACCCCGTGCATCCCTTCGGCGCCGCGGCTCTGCCGGCGTGGTTCGGCGTCAACGGCAACGGGGCGGCCATCCGGGTCGAACTGGGCGGGATCGTGCACGAGGGGTTCGGGCGGCTCGCGTCCTTGCGGGAAGCCGGGGCCCTGCTGCTGCGCGACGGATACCCCGTGATTGCGGCCCTGCCCGTGCTCGTGGCCGGCGCCGGCCCGGCCGGGTGGTGGGGCGTGGCGGCGGCGTCGGCGGGGTCGATGGCGCTCGTGGTGGCCACGCCGGGGGGGCACGCGCAACTGCCGCGGTTCATTCTGCCGGCGTGCGCGCTCATGAACGCGGTGGCCGTCGCGGTTGCCGCGCGGGCGGTCCTGAACCACAGGTCCGCGGCCGCGCGGGCGCGCGCTGCGGAGCCGCAGGCCCGGTTGGGCGGCCGGAAGCGTGGTCCGGCACCGCCCCCGGTGCCAGCCGGACCGCCTCCCCGGTGGCCGGCCCCCGCCGCCGCCGTGGCCCTGACCATCCTCGTCGGTTCTCTCGCCTGCCGGCTTGGTCCGTTCACGACCTGGAACGAGGAGGACCCCGGCCTGCGCGGCCGTGCGTATCTCGCCGGGCGGGTGGACGCGGAGGCGTACCGGCGGTCATTGATGGGGTCCTGGGGTCTTGTCCAACCCGTGGTGGCCGGGCGGTGTGCCGGGGAGCCCCGGGCCTCCGTGCTCGTCGTCGGGGCGAAGTTCCTGTGGGGCATCCCGGCGCGCGTCCTGACGAACGAGATCGGGTTGCGGCCCGCGTGGGACGCGGTCGCGGCCGCCGCCACGCCGGAGCGGGTGGTGGTGCGGTACCGGCAGATGGGCGTCCGGTGGATCGTCTACGACGCGGACTTCGCGAGCTGGGACCGTACGGTGCCGCCCTCGTACCCGTGGACCGACCGCCAGCTCCGGCTCTACACGGAGTTCGCGAAGCGGCATTTCCGGCCGGTGACGTCCACGGCCTGCCGGACGGCGGGGTACGGCATGCACTGGATCTTCGAGGTGACGAGTCGTCCGCAGCTCCCCGCCGCCCGGGTGCCGGTCCTGCCCGGCGCCGATCCCGCCTGGACCGCGGCCGCGCTCGCGATGGGCCGCTCCGACACCGCCTTCGCGGAGGCGGAGTTGCGGCGCCTCTGCCTCCTGCTCCCCGAAGTCACGCAGGCGAAGGCCGCGCTGGGCCAGCTCTACACGGACCTCCGGCGGTACCGGGAAGCGTACCCCCTCGTTCGCGCGGCGACCGAGGAGGGGTTCCTGAACTGCGCCAATCCCATGCTCCTCGACTGGGCGACCGCGGCGATCATGACCGGGAAGACGGAGGAGGGCGACCGCCTGTACGAGCGCGCGCGGGCGGTCTATGACCGCTGGGACGGCGTGATGCATCCCGTGATCCACCCGGTCCGCTGACCTCCGCCAAGCTCCGCGATCTTGCATCCGCCAAGCATTACCGGCGCTCGGTCTGACCGCGTTTCCCAGGGGAGCCGCCACTGGTGCTAGAATTCAGGCATGGGCGGTAACCGTCCGCAACTCATGGCCGACCTGCGCAGGTTGCCGCTGGAAGAGCGGAAGCGGCGCCTACGGGAGATCCTTGACCGTATTCAGCGGGAGGGGCCGACTCCCGAGCTCCGGGGGAAGACCGCGGACGAGATCGTCCAGATGGTGAAACGGACCCGGGAGGAGATCTGGAAGGAGAAGCTTGCGGCTCGTTCTTGACTCCAACGAGTACATCCTCGGCCTCGACAACCTGACTATCGTTCACCCCTCCCGCCTGCTTCGATTCCTCGCGGACAATGCAGAGCGCTTCGATATTTGCGCCAGTCGGGTGATTGTCGAGGAGGTGCGCCGCAACCTTCCCGAGGTGCGTTTCAAGGACTTCTGGGCGGTCATCGCGGTTCTCGACGTGACCGTTCTCGAGGACTGGGATGTTTCATTCAGCCTGAGGGAGAAATACCAGGCCATGGGCCTCAAGACCGGCGATGCGGCGATCGCGGCCTGCGCCGAGGCTGCGGGCGCCGAGGCCGTAATCACGGAGAACCGCGATTTCCACGGCCGGGCCGGCCTGTCCTTTCGCGCCCTGCGCGCCGAGGAGTTCCTGAAGGAGCAGGCCGCGGGTGATTCGTCTGCGTAGCGGACGGAGCTGAAGCCGGAGGATAGGCGGCACCCCCCCGGTCCGCTGAGGCGGTATACTGCAATCGTGAAGTTCAACATCGAGATCGAGCAGGAGACGGACGGGCGCTGGATGGCTGAGATCGGCGATCTGCCGGGGGTCATGGCGTACGGGACGACGCGCAATGCGGCCATCGGCGCCGTCGAGGCCCTCGCGCTTCGGGTCGTGGCCGACCGCATTGAGCACGGGGAAGTCCTTCCCGCGCAGATCGAGATCACCTTCCAGCCAGCGTGAGCGACTGGCCCAGTCAGAAGGCGCGCCGGGTTCTCGCGGCGCTTCTCCGAATCGGGTGGCAACTCAAGCGGCAGACCGACTCCCACAGGATTCTGGCGAGGCCGGGGTGGCCGGCCTTCGTCTTTGCCTTCCACGACGATGTCGAGATTGGTCCGCACATGCTCGCGCGCATCGCCAAGCGGACGGGCCTCAGGCCGGAAGACCTGTAGTTCCGGCAGATTCCATCTTCTTGCGGTGCCATGGATGGAGTGTCATCATGGGGCCACGATGGGCTGCCGGCGGATTCCTCAAGTCGAGGTCAGCGGACCGATGGCGGGCGGAGCTGGCCGGTCGTGTGACGCAATGCGAGGCGCCACAATTGCACTGGCGATGGTCGCGATGGTAGTTGCGGGTTGCCACCGTGCCCAGCAGTCTGGGGAGGGGTCTCTTCCCGCGAGGACCTTTGCGCCGTCGACACGGATCTCTCCAGTCTCGGAAGAGGAACTCGCGCGTTCCAGGGAAGCCGATCGGGACGCTCGAATGGAGGCTTGGGCAAAGAAGCTCGGGGCAACTCGCGTTATCTGGAAGGGCGTCGCCCTCTATGCCATGACGGGGCAGTTGGTGGTCGACTTTCGGCCGGGTACCCCGCAGCCAGTGAGGGACGCAGCGGTTGAGAAGCATGGGTTGACGATCATCAATCGCAGCGAGTTCTTGGATAGCTACTTGACCCAAGTCCCGTCCGGGGCTGACCTTGAGTCCGTAGCCAATACGGTGATGAAGGAGCCGGTTGTCGAGAAGGCCTTCCCCAATATCATCACCAATCCGCCATAGACATGTTGAAGACCCGGCCGCCGGTGTGGGACTGACGAGTCTTCGGAGGGTTTCGACCCCGGATCGCATGCTATCCTAGCTCTCACCATGAACGATGCGTTCCGGAACCGGCGCGGCAGCCTCCATTGCGAGAGCGTGTCGCTGGACCTGCTGGCGCGGCGGCACGGGACGCCGCTTTGGGTCTATTCCGGCGGCGCGATCCGGGGGGCCGTGGCTGAGGTCCGGGAGGCGTTCGCGGCCCATCGTCCCCTGATCTGCTACTCGATGAAGGCCAATTCCTCGCTCGCGATCCTGCGCCTCATGGTTGCCGAGGGGTGCGGCATCGAGGTCGTATCCGGCGGCGAGCTGTTTCGGGCGCTGCGGGCCGGAGCCCATCCCGACCGCATCGTCTTCTCCGGAGTGGGGAAGACGGACGACGAGATCCGGGCGGGCCTGCGGGCCGGGATCCTCATGTTCAACGTCGAGTCGGAACCGGAGCTGGACGCCATCGCCCGCGTGGCGAGGGGGTTGGGCCGCCGTGCGCGAGTGGAATTCCGGATCAACCCGCACGTCGACGCCCACACGCACCGGTACATCACGACGGGCACCCACGAGAACAAATTCGGGATCGACTGGACGATGGCCGAGGCCGTCTACGTGCGGGCCGCACGCCTGCGGTGCCTGGAGGTGGCGGGGATCCACATTCACATCGGGTCGCAGATCACGGACCCGCTGCCGTTCGCCGCGGCGCTCGGCCGGGTCGAGATCCTGCTGGACCGGCTCGAGCGGCGCGGCATCGTGCTTCGCTGGCGCAACATCGGCGGAGGGCTTGGGATCGCGTACCGCCCCGGCCAGCACCGGCTGAATGCCCGGCACGTCGCATCGCTCCTGCATCACCGGCTCGCGGCGCGGCCGATGGGGCTGATCGTGGAACCCGGCCGGTTCCTCGTGGGCGAGGCAGGCGCGCTCGTCACGCGGGTCATCCATGTGAAACGCGGTGTTCGCAAGAACTTCGCGATCGTCGACGCGGGGATGAGCGACCTCATCCGGCCGTGCCTGTACGAGGCGCACCACGAGATCGTGCCGGTCCAACCACGGAGCGGCGCGCCCCGGCGGGTTGACATCGTCGGGCCGATCTGTGAGTCGTCTGACTTCCTCGGGTTGGGCCGACGCCTGCCGCCGCTGCGGGGCGGCGACCTGCTGGCCGTCCTCGGGGCCGGCGCGTACGGCATGGCGATGTCGTCGAACTACAACGGCAGGCGCCGGGCGGCGGAGGTCCTCGTCGAGGGCGGCCGTGCCATGCTCGTGCGCCGCCGTGAAACATATCTGGATCTGGTCCGGAACGACCGGTGAGGGAGGCGTTGTCATGAGGAAGCTGAAGGCCCGGGAGGTGTACCTGGTCGCGAGCGGCGACCTCCGTCTCTCCGCCAACCGCGAGTGCTGGCAGGCGCAGGCCGGGATGGAAGCCGCGCTCGGGGCGGCGGCGAGGGAGTGCGGTTACCGGATCGTGCGCGCGCACCCGTTCAAGGCGAAAGAGGGGCACGGGTTCATCTCCTCACAGCGGGAAGGGCTCTCCGTCTTCGCGGGGCTGGACCCGGACGCGAAGCTGATCGTCGCCGAGGCGGTCTGGCAGTATTCGCACCACGTGCTCCCGGGATTGACCACCCATCGGGGCCCCATTCTGACGGTCGCGAACTGGTCCGGTCAGTGGCCGGGGCTGGTCGGGATGCTCAACCTCAACGGGTCGATGACCGCGGCAGGGGTCAGGTACTCGGCCCTGTGGGCCGAGGATTTTTCCAGCGAGGTCTTCATCGAGCAGTTCGGGACGTGGCTCCGCCGGGGCAAGGTCTCGCATCCCACGCCGCACGTGAAGCCCCTGTCTCGGGTGAAGGTGCCGGCGAAGGCCCGGGCGGTGGGGACGGAGCTGGCGGACGAGCTCAAGCGTACCAAGGCGATCATGGGGATCTTCGACGAGGGCTGCATGGGCATGTTCAACGCCGTGATCCCGGACCGGCTCCTGATGGCGACCGGGGTGTTCAAGGAGCGGCTATCCCAATCCGCGCTCTACTACGCCGCGACGCAAGTGAAGGAGTCGGAGGCCCGCGTTGCGTACCGGTGGCTCGTGAACCGGGGGATGCGGTTCGTGTTCGGGAAGCACGAAGCTGCAGACCTCACGTTGAACCAGGTCCTCTGGCAGTTGCGGATGTACATCGCGGCGGTGCGGATCGCGGACGAGTTCGGGTGCGCGGCGATCGGGATCCAGTACCAGCAGGGGCTCAAGGACCTGCTGCCGGCCTCGGACCTCGCCGAGGGCCTCCTCAACGACCACGTCCGGCCGCCCGTGCGGAGCGCCGACGGGAAGCGCGTGCTCTATGCGGGCCGGGCGCTCCCGCACTTCAACGAGGTGGACGAGTGCGCGGGGCTGGACGCGATCCTGACGAACCGCGTCCAGTCCGCGTTGCGGCAACCGGTCGAGAACACGCTCCACGACGTGCGCTGGGGCGACTGGGACCGGTCGGGAACGACGACCGAGTACGTCTGGGTCCTCGAGATCAGCGGGTCGGTGCCGCCGTCGCACTTCGCCCGGGGATTGCGGGACGCCGTGGGGTGCCGCCAGCCGGCCATGTACTTCCGGCTCGGCGGCGCGACCGTCAAGGGCATCTCGAAGCCCGGGGAGATCGTGTGGAGCCGGGTCTACCTCGAAGACGACCGGCTCAAGATGGACCTGGGCCGGGCGAAGTCGATCGCGCTCCCGCTCGCGGAGACCGAGCGGCGGTGGAACTCGACGACGCCGCAGTGGCCCCTCATGCACGCGGTCCTCTACGGGGTGACCCGCGACCAGTTCATGGCGAAACACAAGGCGAACCACATCCAGGTCGTCTACTCGAACGGCGAGGCCGCGGCGGACCTGACCATGCTGACGAAGGCGTCGATGGCGCGGGCGCTGGGTCTCGAGGTCAACGTCTGCGGGACGCGCAAGGACGGGGGTGCGTGGTGAACAAGCGACTGCGGTTGGTGGCGGGGTGTGGAATCCTGCTGGCGGCCTCCGCGGCCGGGGCCGTTTGCCCGCCCTGGTACATGGGCGCCACGGTCTACAACAGTCCCGCCAACAACGCCGACTCGCTGTACGGCGTGTGCGCGCACCCGTCGGACGGGTCGATCGTGGTGGCGGGTTCCGAAAACCGGACGGACCTGGGTACCGGCAAGGATTGGCGCGTCACTTCGTATGACTCCATGGGCGCCGTCCAGTGGACCCGGTCGGTCGACGGGGCGAACGGCGGCGCCGTCGACGAGGCCTTCGGGGTGGCCATCGGATCGTGGGGCAACTGCGCGGTCGCCGGGTACATGACCAACCCGGCGTCAGGCGAGGACTGGCTGGTCATGAGCTACAGTCCGACCGGGGCGGATCGGTGGCAGTACTTCTACACGCAGGGGCCGGCGTCTGCCACCGAGCGGGCGACCGCCGTCGCGATCGATTCGAACAGCGACGTGATCGCCGCGGGGTACCAGTGCCAGTCCAAGTGCGCGTGGCGGGTCGAGAAGATCAGCGGTGCAGGCGGGACCATGGTCTGGAGCCGGAGCGGAGTGACCACCGGCGGCGTGTCGGGCCGGGCGAACGCGGTCGCGATCGGCCCGGGCGACGACGTTATCGTGGTCGGGAGCGAGGCCGGGACGGGCACAGCGACCGTGGCCTTCGTCCGCCGGTTCAACTCGTCGGGTGGCGATCTCTGGGGGCGCACGATCGACGTGCCCGGGAGCACGGTGGACGAGGCGACCGGAGTGGCCGTGGACGCGGCGGGGAACGTCTATGTCGCGATCAGGGCGAATCCAACGGGACTCATAAGGAAATACGACAGCGCCGGGAACCTGGCCGGCGAGTGGCACTTCCGGGTGCCCACGTTCACGGGCGACGGGCTGCCCGCCGCCATGACCATTGACGCGGCCGGGCTGCCGGTCGCCGCCGGGGTGAGCTCGACCGCGTCGAGCGAGCCGTTGACCGTGAAGTACGACACGGTGGGCACGCCCCTCTGGCTGATCCGCGGCGGGGGCGATCCGGTCAAGGCCGTGGCGGCCGGGCCGGGAGGCGTGCTGACCGTGGCCGGCGAGCGCCTGGATCCGAGTCCGCCGTTCAGCCTGGACTGGTCTTTCTACCGCGTGACCGAGCCCGCGACGTGCCAGGGCAGCGACCTAGTCGTGTCGGCCGCCACGAGTCCCGCCCACCCGCGGCCGGGCGACGTCGTGACGTGCACGTCGACGGTCACGACCTCGCGGACCTGGTCGGGCATGGGGATGTCGCCCTACTATCGCCTCGTCTCCGGCGCGGACCTCGTCTCGAACGCCGCGGGGCCGGTTCCCGACCTGTTCACGGGGGGGTGGGTGACGGGCGTCTCGCAGGTCACGTTCACGGCCGTCCATACGGGGTCTGTTCAGCTCGTCTTCGGGGCGGAGCGGAACGAGACCTGGGGATTCTCCTCCCCGGTCTACATCGCCTCTTTCGGCTCGGAGGTAACGGCGACGGTCCGGGTCATGTCCGATATCGAGTTGGCCGGCGCGATACCCCCGAAGGACAACCAGCTCCAAGTCCGGCAGGTGGTCGTGGACCCCCAGCGGGGCACGAGGGCGTATATCACGGCCAGGGCGTCGGGCCGGCCCGGCGGTGAGGTCACGCTCGCGGTGTTCACGGTGGCCGGAGTGCCGGTGGGCGACCTGGCCGCAATACGGCTCGACGGGAGCGGCGCGGGCGCCATTGAGTTCGACGGCACTATCGCCGGCAAGACGCTGCGGCCCGGAGTCTACTGGATCGTGGCCGGCGGTGCGCTCAGCGACCGGCGGAAGATCGTGATCGCGGGCGGGTCGAAATGAACCGCGCGGTGGTCCACCTCGCGGCCCTCCTCGCGGCCGGGTCCGCGGTCGCCGCCGAGACCGGCGGCACCCTCGAGTTCTCCCGCGTCCCCCTGAGCGTACGCCAGCAGGGCGCGGCCGGGCTCTACGGCTCCTGCGACGTCTTCAAGGCGTTCTCGAACCCCGGACTCCTGGGCCGCCAGCCGAGGGCCTTCGAGGCCGGGGCGGCGAACCAGCTCCAGTTCGGCGGCGACCAGAACCTGTGGGCGGTCGCGGGCGCGTGGGCGGCCCAGCCGAAGGAGCAGGGCTCGTGGGCCGCGGCCGTCATGGCGTCCGGATTCTCGCTCAGTCCGATCGAGGACTTCGACATCGTGGGACAGCCGACGGGACAGAAGATCACGCTGGGCGGCCTGCAGGGCGGATTGGCGGTCGCGTACCAGTGGAATCAGATCGGCGTGGGGGCGTCGGCCCGGTACGCGGGCGAGTCCTACGGGACCACGGTCAAGGTCGACAACCTCGGGAACCGATCGGCCGTGACCGTGGACGGCGGGGCGGTCGTGACGCTCGGCCGGATCGAGGCCGGCGTGTCGTTCCGCCGCGTCGGCGTCACCTCGGCCGTCGGCGCGGGGGCCGCCTACAAGCTCAACGGGCCATTCGAGGGCGCGATCGGCGGTGACTGGACGGCGCCACTCGGGGGCTCCGTCAAGGGTTACGGCGGCGGCGGAGTCACGTGGAAGGCGCACAGGATGCTCGAGGTCCGCGCCGGATACGGCGTCCGGAGGACCGAGGGCGTGCTGTCGGCCGGGTTCACGGTGCCGTGGCGGACCTGGACCTTCGACTATGCGTTCCAGGCCGCGGTGCCGGGGGCGTTCGGCGCCTCGCACCTCGTGGGACTGGGCTGCTCGTTCGGCCCCGAACGGGTCGAGCCGGTCCGGGCGGCGTTCACGATGGAGGCGAAGGAGAAGACGCTCGCCGTCGCGGCGTTCGAGCCCCAGAACGTATCGGCCGGGGACGCCTCCGTGATCTCGGACCTGATCCGCAACGAGCTCGTCCGCGAGGGGACGTTCAACGTCATCGAGAAGGCGAACATGGACAAGGTCCTCGCCGAGCAGGCGTTCCAGCAGACCGGGTGCACGACGAGCGAGTGCGCGGTCAAGCTGGGCAAGCTGCTCAACGTCCGGTTCCTCGTCGTCGGGAGCTTCGGCAAGATCATGGACAGCTTCCTCGTCGGGATGCGCGTGGTGGACATCGAGACGGGACGGATCGTGTACTCCGACGCCGCACAGGGCAAGAGCCTTTCCGAGATCCAGGAGGGCATCCGGGGCCTCGCGCGGAGGCTGGCCGGGGCGGTCAACCGGGTCCGATGAGCCCCGGAGTCCGGTCGGCGGCCGGGCTGGTCAGCGCGTCGTTCGCCGCCCTGTTCCTCGAGCTGCTCCTGATCCGGTACCTGGGCACCGAGATCCCCGTGCTCGCGTACTTCAAGAACTTCCCCCTGCTGGCCGCGTTCATCGGGCTGGGGGTCGGGTGCCTGCTCGCCAGTCGTCCCCGGCTCGCATTCCGGTCGGGAATCGCGTCGCTGGCCGTCCTGCTCACGCTGGTCGTTTACGCGGACCGGTTCGGCTGGCGGGAGATGATCTTTCCCGATCCCAACCTCGACGTCTGGGGACGCTGGCTGATCCAGGGCAGCATCGGGATGGCCTCGCGGGTGGTGGGCAACCTGGTCGCGGTATTCATCCTGCTCGGGCTGGCCGCGTGGGCCTTCGTCTGGCCGGGGCAGGTGATCGGACGGTGGCTGGCGTCGGGGGAGGCCCTGGCGCGGTACTCGCTCGACCTGCTCGGAAGCCTGCTCGGCACGCTCGCGTTCGCGGCGCTCACGTTCGCGTGGACGCCGCCCGAGGTCTGGCTCGTGGTCGCGGCGGCGGCACTGGGCGTCGCCGCGTGGCTCGCGGGGGTGCGGGCGCGCGAGGTCGCGGTGGCGGTCGCGGTTCTGGCGGGCGTCGCCGGGCTGATGAGCCGGCGCCCCGTGGCCCCGGACCGCGAGCTGGTCTGGTCCCCGTACTACCGCATCGACATGTCCATGCGCGAACTCGGCGGCCAGGGGACCCGCGCCACGATCGTCCAGCTCGACGTCAACCACGACTTCCACCAGGCGATGCTCGATCTCTCGGAGCGCGTCGGGTCGAGCACGGCCCCGAACTCGTACGGCCGCCAGTGGTGGCAAGTCTGGCGCCTCGTGTACGACCTGCCGACGTCGTTCCGCCCCAGCCCGCCGTCCGTGCTCGTCGGCGGCGCGGGCTCCGGGAACGACGTGGCGGCGTCCCTGCGGGGTGGCGCGGGGTCGGTCACGGCGGTCGAGATCGATCCCGGCATCCTGTCGCTGGGCCGGCGGCTCCATCCCGAGAAGCCATACGACTCCCCGCAGGTGCATCCGGTCGTGACCGACGTCCGGTCCTTCCTGCGCAGGACCGACGGGCGGTATGACCTCATCGTCTTCGGGCTCGTGGACTCGCACACGGCGCTCTCGTCGTTCTCGACGCTGCGGCTCGACAACTACGTCTACACCGTGGAGGGCATCCGGGACGCCTGGAACCACCTCGCTCCGGGCGGAGTCATGTGCATCTCGTTCTGGGAGGGGCACCGCACCTGGATCGGGGCCAGGTTGTACAACACGATCCGGCAGGCGACCGGGCGCGCGCCCGTGGGCGGCCGGTATGACGGCCGGGTGTATCTACTCTTCGGGCCCGGCATCCGGGACGAGCGGGCGCCCGGCCTCCTCCAGGCGCGCGGGTTCACGCTCATGGCCGACGACGCCCCCGACGTGCCCCCGGCGACCGACGACTGGCCTTTCCTTTACGCGAACCCGCACGGCTGGCCCGTGATCTACACGACGGCCCTGGTCCTGCTCGTCCTAGGCGGGGCCGGGTCTGCCGGATGGGCCATGCGCGGAGTTTCGGCGTCCGCCGAAACTCCGACGTCCGCTCCCGCGGACGCCGGCGCACGGAGCCGCTTCCCTCGACCCGACTGGAACATGGCGGCCCTCGGGGCCGGATTCCTCCTCGTCGAGACCAAGGCGATCGCCGAGATTTCGCTCCTCTTCGGGTCGACGTGGATCGTGAATGCCTTCGTGATGGCGGGGGTGTTCGTGATGGTGCTGGCGGCGAATGCCGCCGTGCGAGCCGGTTCGGGCAAGCGCCTCGACGGCGTCTACATCCTGATCGGCGTCTCGCTCCTGTTCTGGTTCCTGATCCCGCGCGCCAGCCTGAGCGCCCTTGCGTACTGGCCCCGGGCCGCCGTCGGGACCGGGTTGGCGGTGCTGCCCATCGCGTTCGCGGGCATAGCGTTCTCCTCCGAGTTCGGGAGGCGCGCCGATCCGACCCGGGCGTTCGGGTTCAACCTCATCGGCGCGGTGGCGGGGGGGGCGCTGGAGGCGCTGTCGCTCGCGGTCGGGATCCGGGGGCTGTCCCTGCTCGCGCTCGCGTGCTACGCGGCGGCCTGGGGCGCGGGGGGGCCTGATACACGTGGATCGACCAGCCCGGCCGCGCCACCGGGGTGAGGGCGCGGGCCCAGCCGAACCGCTCGAGATCGTTCGTCAGCGTGCCGTCGAGATAGCTCACCGAGATTGCGACCAGCCCCCCGCGCCAGTCCCGCGACTCCGGATTCTCCGCGGAGACGGGGACCCCGTACCATCCGGGGTCGGCGACGCCGAAGTAGATCAGGGGCAGGGACGTGACTCCCCGGTCCCGGCACCAGCGCGCGAGTGCCGGCAGGTCCTGGCCCCAGTCGAGGTTCGAGTCGGCGAGGTACCGCCAGCCCCCCCCGGGCCCACCCGCCAGCTCGTTGAACGAGGCGAGGAAGTGCGGCGCGCAGCGCCCTGCGGTGGTCGCACTCCATAGCCATCCCGCGAGAGCGAGGGCGCGGCGCCACCGGGGCGACGGGAGCCCGGGGCCGACGAGGCTGGCCGCCAGCAGGACGGCGAGGACGACGGCCGGATGGACGTGGCGGAGTCCCACGTGCAGCCGCGAGGCCGCGACCGAGGCGAAGATGGCGAGGAAGGCCAGCGCGAGTCCGAGCTCGCGGATCCCGAAACGGCGGACGGAGAGCCGCCAGCCGACGGCGAGCACCGCGAGGCCGATGAGCCCGAGGGGGACCTTGAGCGCGAAGACGACGGGGAAGTAGGCGGGGAGCCGCCCTTCGCGCACGGCGCCGAGGAAGAAGGCCGGCACGCCCGTCCGCGCGTACCGGGCGACCCAGCCGAGGCCCAGCCGCAGGAAGAGATCCGGCCGTTCGGTGAGACCGATCGGCCACCAGGACCCGGGGCCTCCCCGGCCGTAACCGGGCTCGAAGACTCGGATCTGGAGGGCGTAGATCGCGAAGAGGACGAGCGCGGCGACGAAGAGCGTGCGGGGGGCCGCGCGCAGGAGCCGTTTTAGGGGGGCGACCGTGCGTCCGCGGGCGGCGACGGCGGCGGCCATCGCCACCGTGATCGCGGGAATGAAAGCCAGCGCCGAGAACTTGGTCCCCAGCGCCAGCCCCGCGAGCGCCCCGCCGGTCTCGCGGGGACACCGGTGCCCCGAGCCCTCGAGGAAGGACCAGAGAGTGCGGGCGTACAGGATCAGCCACAAGGTCAGCCAGATATCCGTGGTCGCGAGGCCCCCGTGCGCGAGCGTGTTCGGCTCGACGGCCAGGAGCCACGCCGCCAACGCTCCCGCGCCGTCCCCCCACCACTCCCTGGCCCAGGACGCGACCGCGATCGTGAGGGCCAGTGCCGCGAGCATGGTGGCCAGCCGGGCGGCTAGCAGGAGGCGTCCCGCCCGGCCGGCGTTGGTCCGGTAGAGGACTACCGCCCCCATCCGGTCATCGCCCGCCCCGGCCGGGTCGGCGCCCGCGACCAGGGCGGCGAATCCCGCCACCCGCTTGGCCAGCGGCGGGTGGACGAACATCTGCCGGTCGACCCCGGTCGTCCACAGCGCCATCCCGGCGGCGATATAGGAGGGTTCGTCGAAGGTCGCGCTGTGCGAAACCGCGAACCACACGTGCAGGGAGGCCTGCACCGCGAGGGCTCCGGCCAGCGCGGCGGGGAAGAACGACCGGCGCACGTTCATGCTTCCAGCCAGCATACAATGAAGGTCCCAAGAGGAGGTGACCGAAGATGAAGATCCTCGTGATCCAGGGCTCCCCGCGGCCCCAGGGCAACACCGCCTGCGTGCTCGAAGCCATCCTGGCCCCCGCCCGGTCCGCCGGCCACGCGATCGAGGAAGTCCGCGCGTGCGACCTGCCGCTCCACGGATGCACCGAGTGCTTCGCGTGCCAGGAAGTCATGGATGAACCCGGGTGCAGCCGGCAGGATGCCGTCGGCCCGGTCATCGGCAAGATTCGTGCTGCGGACCTCGTGATCTGGGCGTTTCCCGTCTTCTGCTGGGGCTGGCCGGCCCCGATCAAGTGCGTGCTCGACCGGCTCTACAGCGTCCACAAGTTCAAGGTCGATCCCCACAAGGTCCTGATCGAGGGGAAGAAGATGGCGCTCGTGGTGACGGCCGGGGGCGACGAGTATGACGGCGCGGACGTGGCCGTCATCACCTACGAGAAGTTCGTCGCGTTCGCCCGGTGCAAGTCCCAGGGCCGGTTCGTGGCGGGAAGCCTCGGCGATCCGGAAGCGACGAAGGCCGACGTCGAACTGGCCCGCCGCGCGCGGAAGTTCGGGGAATCCCTCCTGGCATAGGCCTGCCTGCGCGCCGGCTCCTGGTGTTTCTCGGTTTGATCGGGGCAAGGCGTGTCCGTGAGGGCCGGACACGTGGCCAGATTCGCCACCGGGACTGAGAGTGCCTTTGGGCACGATGGGACTTGACATCCAGGGCCGCGGGAGCCTAGGATGCGCGCATAGTGACGAAGATGATGGCACCTGAGAAGGTTCGCAGCGGCGGGTCGGTTCTGGCAATGGCCCTCATCGTCTTTCTCGCCGCGCCATGCAGTGCCCAGGATTGGGCGACTGCCTATGCCGGTCTTTCGCGGACGAGCTACGTCGCGGGAGAGGCCCTCGCGCCGCCGTTCGCGCTCCAGTGGGAGGCGACGCTGCCGACGCCGCTCAAGGGCGCGCCGATCGTGTCGGGGCTGCTCGGGCACGCGTACCTGTGCACGGAGACGCTCCAGGTCTGGGCGCTGAAGCTTTCCGACGGGAGCGTGGCGTGGAAGCACGACGAGCCGCGTGATCTGCGCGAGGTCAAGTGCTACGACGCCCTCTCCGGGGCGCTGCGGTGGACGCAGCGCGTGGACGGGACGCTGATCCACACGCCGCAGGTGGGGCAGAACGTCGTGTACGTGGCGACGTCGCTGGGGACGCTGTACGCGTTCAACCAGCTCGACGGTAAGGCGATGTGGCAGGTGGCGCTCGGCAGCCCGCTGACACTGCCGGCGGCGGACGCCGCGCTCGTGCTGATCGGATCGGGGTCGAGCCTCGTGGGGCTGAATCCGGCAAACGGCGCGAAGGTGTTCACGACGGATCTCGGCAGCGCGATCGGGTCGGTCCCGGTGTTGGCTGATGATGGAGCGTACGTGGCGCTGGGCGACGCGGTCGTGGCCGTGAACCGGGCTGGTGGAGTGCGGTGGACGGCGAAGCTGCTGAAGCCGGCGTGGGCGCCGATCGCGGTGACGAAGGCCGGGGTGGTGGCGGCGAGCGTGGACGGGGGAGTGAAGCTCCTGGCGCGCGCCGACGGCGGGAAGGTGTGGGAGACCGTGCTGGCGGGGACGCCGAACGCGGTGTCGGGCGCCGG